>Ga0075123_10000444_pt1 | contig 22047 bp, 14 predicted proteins | sample AntAceMetag02UKX_FD_69808 | JGI IMG/M metagenome (GOLD analysis project Ga0075123, IMG submission 69808) | Saline lake microbial communities from Ace Lake, Antarctica - Antarctic Ace Lake Metagenome 02UKX | ecosystem: Environmental > Aquatic > Non-marine Saline and Alkaline > Saline | place... | reverse complement strand
ACCACATGAACCGCCGTGGTACGGAACCGTATGCCCGGTGGTGTGGGAGGACGGCGGGAGCAATCCCGCCTCCTACCCGATTCATGGGTAACACCGGCAAGAATTCCGAATTTGGAGGTATACAAGGTATCCTTGCCAGTTCCAAAGGCACGTTTCGACTTCCCATCGTACATGTCTCTCAGCTGGCCCATGATATTCGACACGACGTCACGTCGGTCCTTAATAATGACGGTGAAATCCTTAATCACAAGTACCTTCGCGTCCAATTTAGGCAGCAACGAAAAGTCCCTCTTTGAGTTCGGATCTTTTGGAATCATACCCGAATTTAAAGTCTTTTCAGTAAAGCTAGATAACAAGAAGATTGTCGAGTGCCCGCCTAACGCCTGAAGCAGTTCGCTCTTGCCTCCTCCTGGTGGGGCGACAATATAGACCCACACCGGTTTAGAATCGAGCCGGTTCGCAAAGCACGTCCCGAAAACAACGTCGAAATAGTCTGAGTCTTCGACGATTAACCGTTTTGAGTAGACTTCAACAAATCGTTCAACTCTCGTCTTCTTCCTGGGTTTTCTTGGTCTCATCATGACAAATTCCTTTCTAATACAACTGTATCTTGGGTTTAATATATTGTTTTACTTCTTTTACTACTATACAGATTGCGGATAGTGGTGTGCAAGTAAAAATGTGAAAGTTTAAAAAATTTTTCCTCCCTAGATGTCTGCGACTCTCTGTGCTTACGTATATGTTGTATTCATGGCTAGTTACGTAAATGCCGCCCTTGTTGGCCTTCTTATCGCCATAGGCAGCATTTTCAACTACTATCCAGAAATGGACCATCAATTATGATCTTTTTCGATATGAGTTACGCAATGTAAACATAGAAGGAGACTTTTTTTAAGGCTATATGCACATAGCGTAACCCACATTAATGGGGACGCTCTACTCTGCCCAATGTTAAGTTTTGTAATTTTGCAGTAGTTAAACTCAGAGGCAGCGGGAGATTTTATACGGGGCCCCATCTTTAGTTTAACAATAGTATACTTAGTATATACACAAATAATACAATAGTCAACGCGGCGTTTATGATAACCGTTGCAAACGTGGTTTAAGTAGTTGTGAATACACTACATACACAATCTGTAAAAAGCGTGGTTGCGCCTGAGTTGCAAGTTTGTGCACCTCCAGATCGAATGCCTTTTGCACTATTTTGCTATTTTTGTCCCAAATTTTTTCTGCTGAACATTGCAACTTGTTTACTGTTTTCTAAACTGATGAGATTTCGGATGTTTTTCAAAATGCATTAGCGGAGTTCCGGGAACTTTGCAAATTGGTTTTTGCTACCTGGAGTCTATAGAGTATTCGTGCATGAATATAGCTGGCGCAAGCTGGCTGAGTGAATTAGTACGTATGAATTTGCAGGTGATACAATTCAAAGCTGTTGTGGAAAATATGTGGGCCTCAAGAATCCGGTTGTAATAATGCAGTATTTAATGCTTACCTAGCAAACAGCCACCTGGAAGCAGCGTATTACCAAAATTCAATCCCCAATATGGTGAATCTTCAGCAGCTGGGAGACAGAAACAAGCCCGAGACCAGAGCCTTACAAGGGATTCCGATAGGATGCGGCTTTTGCGATCTATCGGCAACTCCGAAAGGGCTATCCCCCCTACTCTTTTGGCCGTGAATAACTTATGTCAAATTAGTTTTAGTTTGCAAAACCGTTATTCACCGGTTCGAATCCGGTCGCCGCCTTTTGTTTTTTCCCCATTCCAACTGTTGCCGTCGGGTCATATCCAGAGAAAGCTGTGGGAGTCAATTTTATTGTCGAGTCTTTTGGGCGTTCTTGCATATGCCTATAGGAAACAATATGGCAATTCGAACGAAGAGTCTGTCAACGATATTCTTCTTCCAGCGGCGCTCTTGTACAGACAGCGGTCTCGTATGTTGGTAAGGGCCTGAAGTTGGGGTGGTCTTTGTACTTGATGTTCTTTCGCCCGTAATAAGAGCCGTAATACTGAGCATTGGAATCGACCCACGTCACAAGCTTAATGAACTCCTCGCGAGAGAGCTTGACGCCCTTGTGTCCTTTTCGGATTTTGGCAATCAGCTTGCTGGCGTGAGAGCCCCATGTGTACGGCGGCGTCTCATCGACATTGCCCATCTTGGGGCCTATTTCGTCTACCACCTTGACAAGCTTTCGCTTGAGGATGTTATCATATGAAACGCTGAAAAGCTCTGTCATTTCGCCGGTAAGGGCGAGTTTGGCTTTAGGTTTCTCACCGCCATGACAGCGAACGCAGTGTTTGTCGAGAATGGGCTGAACATCTGTCGGATAATAAATCGGCCTCGGTGCGACCTCGCCAGGTTGAGGCCCGGGCACAACAGGCGGCAAACTCATAGCCGCCACCTTCTTGTTGGCAGGAGCAAACTGGCGATACTCGTGACAGCCTATGCATGACCGCTTTTCGCCGGGCTTGAAGTCGACAAAGGTGCGCATTCTCTGGACTTCCATAAAATCCTCATCCAGTGCCTGGAAGAAGATGTTCTTGTTGGAAGGCACGGTGAAATACGCCGAACCATCCTCGTGGACGGGTACAATACCGATCAGGGCCTTTAGGCCGAGATGCGTTCGCCGGCTTATGACAGAATGCTGCTGCCCGGTTTCGTCGCCATCCCAGAAGCGTCGTGACGCCCACGGACGAGCAACATGTTCCATAACCCGCAGATACTTTATGGTACCGCGTTCTAAACTATCCAAGCCGATATAGACATCACTAACCATAACCGTGGCATTGTCAAGCTGCTTGTCGGTTTTGTCCGGCAGTACTGACGGAAGAACGGGCGGCTTTGAACGAGGCTTTAGTGGCATCGGCTGGAAACAGGACATCTCCTTGTCACGATGCATGAGTACGCGGTTGCCGAATTCGTCGAGGATATACAAGCCATACGCACGTGCATTATGCACGTCCGCGTCCGGATTGTAAGTGACCAGGAAAAACTTATGCGAAAGCGGATATGGGTCATCAAAGAGCGGGCCCTTGTTCCTCTTGACCCATTTGCCGTTTATCCTGTGGCGATACCCCCGCTCGCTCTCAATATCTATATCCGGCGTGATATAGGTCATCGGACTTCGCGAACGGATAGGATAGTCGATGTCGAGTCGAATGACTGTACCGACGCCCATCGGCATGTGAGGACCGCCTATAACGACAAACTGATTATTATGATTAGGAATGGCACGACCGTTATAGAAACTCGGAAAAGCATGGTCGTTGCCAAAGATTTCGACCGAACCGCTGCCGTCAGGACGCATCGCCCACAGGCACTTCACTGCTGAGCCACCCTTATCGACATACTCCCAACGAGTATAGAGTATCCGCCCGTCATTCATCACGCTTGGCACTTCTTCGCTCACAGAACCATCCGAGAGCATTTGCATGTTCGACCCGTCGGCGTCGATCGCATATAGCACGGTCGAGCTCAGAATGTCCCGCGCATCACACAGTATGCCGCGTTCACATCTTGTGGAGATAAAACATATTCTGCCATCCGGCAGATAACACGGGTGCATGTCATCGGTATGGTGCCGATAGTACTTGTGCCAGCGGAGCCAATACTTTTCAATCCGCTCTTCTTCGTCGGGAGGATCAAAGGTCAGTTGCCTAAGTCCCTTGCCGTCAATTCCAATTTCATAGATGCGAAAGCCTTGAGCCAGTGCAGCCTTGTAATCAAAGACCACTCGTTTTGCATCCCAGGAGAGATCAAAACGCCCGAAGATTCCGCCTTCCAGCTCCGGCACAAGTTCGGTCACCTTGCCGTCACGCAAGGATAAGACGCAGAGATTACCCCCGAACTTGACGGCTCCGTCGATATAGTCGGTATAGTAATGCGAGGACTGATAAGTATATCGCCTGACAAAAACCAGCTTGTCAAAATCAATCAACGGGTTGCTGACAATCAGGGCTTCTTTCCGTAAGGATACAAACTCGGCGGAGATGGCCCGGAGTTTCTTCGGTTCAAACTTATTTCCCTGCGTTGACGCACGGTTGGCCTCCGTTAGCTTTCTCTCGTAATCGTCAAGTCGCTGGAGATATCCTGATGCAACTTCTTTGTAGCCGGGATATGCCTGGGCCAGATATACTATCGCTGAGCGAAGCGCCGACTGGTCCATATCCTTAAAACAGCTTAATTGCCAGCGAAAGTTCAATGATTCAACGTAAAGATCGAGCCATCGGTGGTCCTGGGCCGGTGCATCGGTACGGCACAGAACATCAAACTTCTCGCGTAAACTCTCTTTCCCTGAGTCTATACTGCCCAGCAACTCTTTGATCATATCGCGTTCGATTTTCGTATTGTTCGGGCTGATGAGCCACTCGACATGTTCATTATGGATGCGTTTCTTTTTGAACCACCTTGACTCCTCGGGAAAATCCCGCACGACCCCCTCCATAATCGCAAGCGCTGACTCACGCCGTATCGAAAAATTAGAAGCCGACTTATCTGTCCCGTTTTGACTCTGTTGGCGGGCAAGATTGGCATGCGCGGCGAGCAATGTTTCCTGCCACGTAGCCTTTTTGACGTACAGCGGTGAAGCTTCGGCCCCAGACGCCCTCAGACTCGAGATGTGTAGTGGCGCAATTGTCAAAAGCCAGACTATAGTTGCGATGTATTTCAAGGTGCAATCACGTTTTGTCATAGATTCTGCCTTTCAACTTCACTCATTCGGCCATATCACAATTTGAAGAGTTGGCGAGCGTTTTCGCCGAATATCTTTTTCTGGTCTTCGGCTGGTAGATTCAGCCGCTCGATGTGCCCTGCGATGAGGTCCGGCTGGACCCAGGGATGGTCGCTGCCGTAAAGCAGGTGGTCCGGTCCGACGAGGTCGAGACAATACTTGATGGCAAGATGGCTCGGTGAGACCGTGTCGAAGTAGACCTGTTTGAGATACTCGCTCGGCGGCTTTTTGATGTTGTCTGTGCCGCGTTTGAGGACCTGCGTCTGGTGGTCCATGCGTCCTATCAGATAGGGAAGCGTTCCGCCGACATGGGGACAGAGGAGTTTCAGTTTCGGATGCTGCTCCAGGATTCCGGCGAAGATAATTCGAGCAAGGGCGATGGTCGTATCGAACATCAGGCCGAGAGACCCTGTCAGTTGGTAGTCCTTAGTCTGTTCGTATGTCACGGGATAAGCGGGGTGCATAAGTATCGGCAGGTCGAGTTGTTCGGCCCACTGGAAAATGGGGCGAAACTCGGGGACATCCGGGAATTGGCCGTTTATGTTCGAATACAATAATATTCCCTTTGCACCAAGTTTTTCAATGCAACGCTCCAATTCTATTTGAGCGGCTTTCATATCCTGCATTGGCAGAAAAGCGAGGCCGAAGAATCTGCCCGGATACTCGCGCGTGACAAATGCGATAAAGTCGTTTGCCATTTTTGCTACTTTGGGGCCGTCTTCTCCAAACGTTTCGGGCCCCGGATCATTGATGCTTATAATTGTCATGTCGATACCGTGAGCATCCATTACAGCCAGCTTGGCGGCGGGATTCGTATGGTCTTTTCGGAGGCGGCGATGCCATTTGCCTACGACAGTATATGTGTCATCGCCCTTTTGATAAGCGTACGGCGGCGATTTTCGCGTTTTCATGAAAGCGATTATCTCTGGGACGTACAAATGGCTCTGGGAGTCGATGCGCAACGGCCGTCTACTTTCTATGTTGTTGGTTTGATTCTGTTTCATCATACTGCCGTCTCAGATGACCTTTGACTATTTGATAACATCTAAAATACCAAGAGCGTGGAGAAACTGCAAGCCTGACGGTTTTCATTCTGATTTGTTGTGGAAAGATTTTGCTTTAAATATGGCAGCGCACAGGTAAGCTATGGGAAAAATTCAGGAGGCTGCTTATGGAAGTGCAGGTTGGTAGTTGCGTTTTGGAACTGGTTGAGGGCGATATTACGGAGATGGGGACCGATGCGATTGTTAATGCGGCGAATGCCCGGCTTGTTCTCGGCGGTGGTGTGGCGGGGGCGATCAGGAGAAAAGGCGGGCCTTCGATACAGAAAGAATGCGATCAAATCGGCGGGACGTTTGTGGGAGGGGCCGTGATAACAACAGGCGGCGATTTGAAGGCGAAGCATGTGATTCACGCGGTCGGGCCTCGAATGGGTGAGGGAGGCGAGGATGAGAAGTTGAAGAACGCTGCGCTGAACTCGCTGAAGCTGGCCGACGAGAGCGGGCTCAAAAGCATTTGTTTTCCGGCGATAAGTGCAGGTATATTCGGTTTTCCTATTCAAAGGTGCGCGCGGATAATGCTTACGACGGCAATTGATTATCTCGGCGGGCAAACGGGTTTGGAAAGGGTTGTGTTCTGCCTTTATGGGCGGGACAGTTACGAGGTTTTTGAAACACAACTGAAAGAGGAAATTTCAAAATGAGGGCAATTGTCCTGAACAAACCATCGCCGATTGAGGAGGAGCCGTTAAAGTTAGCGGATTTACCGGTTCCTGTTGCTGCTGAGAATCAGATTCTTGTGAAAGTGTCGGTTTGCGGGGCTTGTCATACCGATCTTGACGAAGCCGAGGGCAGACTCACGCCGACAAAGCTGCCCATAGTGCCGGGGCATCAGGTAGTGGGGACGGTTGCGGGCAAGGGCAAGGCAGCGGGGAAATTCGATATCGGCGACCGCGTGGGGATAACATGGCTTTATTCGAGCTGCGGGACGTGCAATTTTTGCCGTGGCGGTAATGAGAATCTCTGCGCCGCGGCGAAGTGGACGGGTAAGGATGCCGACGGCGGGTACGCGGAATTTATGGTGGTTGGTGAGGATACCTCCCATCGGATTCCGGATAGGTTTTCCGATTCGGAGGCGGCCCCGCTTCTGTGCGCCGGCGTGATCGGGTACCGGACATTGAGACTTGCCGAGGTTGAGGACGGCCAGACAGTCGGGCTTTATGGCTTCGGTGCTTCGGCGCATATCGTTATCCAGATACTCAAACACAAGTACCCGAGATGCCCGGTATTTGTCTTTACCAAGACGGCGGAACATGCCGAGTTGGCCGAGTCGCTGGGGGCTTGCTGGACGGGTCGTTCGGGAGAGACGCCGCCGGCAAAGCTGAACAAGGCGATGGATTTTACGCCCGTGGGAGAGTGCGCGCGCGATGCATTGGGTGTTCTGGAGCGTGGGGGGCGATTGGTGATAAACGCGATCCGCAAGGAAACGCCCGTTCCGGCGCTGGAATATGCGGAGTATCTCTGGCTCGAGAAGGAAGTGAAAAGCGTGGCGAATGTTACGCGGGCTGATGCGGAGCAATTTCTGCCATTAGCGGCTGAGATTCCTATTGTTCCAACTGTCGAGGAATTCGACCTGGCCGAGGCCAACGAGGTCCTGCTTGCAATCAAGCAGTCTAAAATACGGGCGGCGGCGGTGCTGCGTGTCGGGTAATAAGAGGCTGCTTGTATTTAAAAAAGCCGACGGAGCTTACGCCGGCCTTCCTCAGCGAGGAATCTGCTAACTGTTTATTGCCTTATAGGAAAAATCCTTTTTTCCCGGCACCGCTGTCTATAAATACTACGCCGAAAGCGGAAAAATGTTTTCGGACGCTCTGCCTTGAAAAAAGGCAAACAAGCATCGGCCAAATTCGTCGGGGCGGCGTATATATAGGTGTAGAACCTTTTGAAAAGGAGATGCGCTATGTATACATTAGGGCTTAAAGAACGGTTCCACCTTATGCACGTTCCGAGCAGACATGAGACAGCGGTGAAGATGAGCCATATCGTTCACGACAGTCGTTTCTGGCCGGTAGTGGCGATGATCATTTTGATAACGGTATTTATTGGACTTGCCGTGTGGGCTGCGCTGGCCGGTGAGCCGAGCGAGGGCTTGACACCGACGTATCCGTTCCCGCTGTACGATTTCTGATATGGGTCTGAGCGTAGTGCGGGCCGACGGATTAGAGGGTCGGCATCGGTTATGGGTGAGTGTTTGTGGTGAAAAGGCTTCGGAGAGCCGATGCGGCGTAGGGGTATTTGAATTCGTATCCCGCCTTTAGGAGTTTGCCCGGCAGCGTTCGCTGGCCTGAGAGGAGCAGTTCGCAGGCCATCTGGCCCATCACGAGTTTTAAGAAGAACGAGGGCATTGGGAAGAAGGCGGGTCGGTGCATTTGCTTGCCTAAGAGATTGTAAAAATCTTTTGATGGGAGGGGATTGGGGGCGGTAAGATTTACGGCTCCGTTTAACTGTCTGTTTTCAATCAGGAATCGAATTGCACCTGCGACGTCGTCGAGATGTATCCAGGAAAGCCATTGCCTGCCGGTTCCGGGATGGCCTCCGACAAAGAGACGAAAGGCGGGCAGGACGCGGGCCATAAAGCCACCCCGCGGACCTGCGACGACGGCGATTCTTATTCGTACACACCTGACGCCCAATGCCTCAACCGGCTGGATTGCCCCTTCCCATTGTTTGGCTACATCTGCGAGAAAGCCTGTTCCGTTGGAGGAGTTTTCGTCGAGGATTTCGTCGCCGCGGTCGCCGTAGAAGCCGATTCCGGAGGCCTGTATGACCAGCTCGGGCTTTTGTTTTGCTTTTTGTACGGCCTGGGCGACGGTATTGGTGAGGTTGAGCCTGCTTTGCAGGATCTGCTGCTTTTTCTTTGCTGTCCATCTCAGCGCCGCGATAGTTTCACCGGCGAGATTTACGATGGCCAGAGCGCCGCTCACCATGTCCGCCCATGGGCCGGTGGTGCGTGCATCCCATTGGACAACGTTGACGTCAGGGGCGAGCAGGGTTTTTGCTTTTTCGGGGTTGCGGGAGAGGGCGAGGACATCATAGCCGGCGTTTGACAACTCGCGACAGAGTTCGCGGCCTATGAAACCAGTAGCACCGGTTATCAGCACGCGTTTTGACATCTTCATGCCTTTTAAAAAGTACAGAGACCAAAGGCTATATCGGGTCTTTGGTCTCTGTTCTTTGGTCCTGCATTAGTCTTTATTTGTTATTTGCTTATTGCCTTTAGATAATCTTTGTACATTGCATCGCGATCGACAGCGGCGCCCGGGGCGGCGGAGTAAATTGCAATACCGAAACCAAGATGGAACTTCTCACCCTTCTTGACCTTAATATCATTGCGAGCCAGTCCCGCAACCTTCTTGCTGCCGAACAGGTTGGCTGCGATAAGACCATAATCGCGAGTATGATACCAACTCGGCCTGATGTTCTTGGGGTCGGGCATAACGGTCATGCCGATAAGCGTGTTATCCATCACGCCGCTGTAGTCGGCCCAGTTTGACGCCTTGCCGTATGCCTTCTTTGCACCCTTGAGACCATCGGCGTTGAGAATTTGACCGCCGTAGCGTTCCTCAATCGGGGTCTGGACGCGTATACCGAGGCCATACTCCTGGTCGTCGCCGAAGGCAAGGTCACTCTTGTCGGATGAAATCGTGCTGTCGTAGATGAGCAAATAGTAGTTCTCACGTACAAGAATGGTGTACTTGCAGACTTCGTGGGCGATCCTGTTGCCCGTTGAGTCCTTCGAGTCGAGATAGAAATTGCTGACGGTAAAGGTGCCTTTTCCAGGACCACTTTCCGGAGCGGCGATGAACATCTCATGCTCGGTCTTTTTCTTCAGTCGCCAGTAATCGTTTCCGTTGATGCCGGCGAAGGTCAGCCAGAGACCCGGATGGTAAGTGTCGTGGTCGGTTGAGTCTTTGCCCTCGACAGGCGGATGATTACGCGAGACCTGAACACCGGAAGGAGTCGTAACGTTAGCAAAATACGGTCTCGGAATCCTGGTGCTTCCCGTAAAGTATGAAGCGAAAGGTTTTCCGCCGATTGTAATCTTTAGTCCGGTCGGCTGATACTTGAAGGCTACTACGGGAGTATCCCCATCGTCATCGTGGCCGGCACCTTCGTCACCATCGTCTTCGTCTTCGTCGTCGGCTGCTTCTGCCGCATCCGCCTTGGCGCTCCATTCTGTTTCCTGTTGCGATGTATAGCTGAGATTCTCCGATCCAATCGAAGCGGTAGCCTGGCCGGCCCAACTCCACTGGATTTTCATCTGGCAGTCGTACCCGGAGCCTTCCTTTACGAAACGCACTTCAATCGGGTACTTTTTGCCCTTGCTCATGGACATGCTACCGGCGCCTTTGCCCTTGTTTGCCGCAACAACCTGTCGGCCGGCAATCAGGATTTGCACATCCTGGTCCGACTCGGCCTGGAAGGTAATGTTTCCGCTGGCCGGCGCAGCAATTGAACCATGCCATTCACCGGACCATTGCTGGCCGTGGCCGTCGCCTTCGCCCCATGAAGATTCAAGGCTGTCAAGACTGGCCAGATGCTCGAGGTTGGTAAAGTCCTCCGAACCATACTGGCCGCCTATCAGCCCCATTGCGGCTGATGCGGTCTGGGCACCAAGCGAAAGAGCCGCTACAATTGAAACTGCAGCCAGCATTGCTACAATCAGTCTCACCCTTCTGTTCATAAGATTTTCCTTTCAAAAAAAGTTACTAAACCTCTAAATTTGATGTTCCCATGCATTTTTTAGACGTGCGGGCCGGTGAGTTTTATGCAAATTAACCGTGATACCCGCAGTTTTGCCGTCAAATATGCAATTATATATGGAGGCTTCGGTTGTGTCCAGCCTCGTTGCCGGAATATTTTCCGGCTGCAGGGCCGCTATTTGGAGGCTGAGAGGCTTGCGCAGAGGAGTTCCTCGTCGTTTCGGATGTATATGTGTTTGTTGGCGAAGGCGGGGTGGGTCCAGCAGACGCCGCCTCGCTTTGCTAATTGTCCTTTGGTTGGCTTTATCAGCTTTGTACGGCTGATTTCGTGGAAACCTTTGGGTGATAATCGGCTTATAATCAGTTCGCCTCTCTCGTTGAACATCCAGACATCCGTTTCATGCCTAATCAAGTGAATATTGGCCCATCGGGCGGTGGGGACGGCGTCGAGGCTTTCCCATACGCGATTTCCAGTGCTCAGGTCGAGGCATCGCAACTGGCCATAGCTGTCGACGCCGTAAATATAGTCGTCGTCGAGAATAGGTGTGGAGATGCAGCAGTGGATAGCGTCGGTATTCTTTACATCTTCGCCCTTTCTGTACCATACGAGGGATATGTCAGGTTTGTCCTGATGGAGCTTTAGCAGTAGCGAGCCTTCAAAAAAACTGGAGACGAAGAGGAAATTGTTGTGAATTACAGGTGTGGTAACATTCTGGATTGATTTCAAGGGGTGCTGCCAGTATAGCTTTCCCGAATTTGGGTCGAGGCCGACGACGCGTTCGGCGGTCCAGCATACGAGTACGCGCTTGCCAGCCTGTTCGATGACTATTGGTGGAGAATAGGATGCGCCGTCGCTTAATGCCCGCCAGTTCTCTTTGCCGGTTACTTTGTCGAATGCGATCAGGCAGGCGTTTTCTTTGCCGCCGACCTGCACTATTACCATGTTGTTTTCTACAAGCGGCGCGGCGGCGACGCCCCATATCGGGACCTTGATTTTGTATTCGGCTTTGAGGTCCTTGCTCCAGAGGACGTTTCCATTTTGAGCATCGAAGCAGAAGAGATGTCCTACTGTTCCCAATGAGTAGGCACGACTTTCGTCAACGGTGACAGAGGCGCGTGGTCCGTTCGGGAAACCGACTTTTTTGTAGGTGCATTTGTAGGAATGCGACCAGATATATTTTCCGGTCATCGCGTCGAAGCAGTGAACACGTTCTATTTGATTGGGATCGGTGAGTCGATCAGTCACGTAGACACGGCCGGCGGCAACTGTGGGCCCGCTGTAGCCGTTGGCAATTTCTACGCGCCAGCGTATCGCTAACTGCGGGCCGGTAAATTCTTTGACGATACCTTTTTCACGCCACCGGCCGTCGCGGTTCGGGCCCCGCCACTGGGGCCAGTCCGCCGCGAGAACGTCAAGGGCGATTAACGACCATATTATAGAGGCCAATGCAAATGCTTTAGTCATTGTGATTCTCTGCTTCTTTTGCAAACATCGGATTTATGAATTTGTCTCTTACTTACTTACTTACAGTTTAACGATAAAGCGGACGTGAGGCAATATGATTGATTTGAACGACAGTGCTGAAAAACAATCGGAGGATTGACATGATTTAGTTGGGCTATGCCGGGGTGGATTCGATTTATTTATCCCACCACGCCGAATCAGGGGGCTCCTGTACTCGCTGTATCCACGTTCTGCCGTTTTTCTCGAATTTAACCTCAGCCCTGGTTATGCTGACGATTTTAACACCGTGTGCTATGTCACCTTCTCTGAGTACTTGGCCTCCAATTGCCGCGCTGTTGTTTGCGCCATTGCAGAGGGTACCGGTTATGAGTCCCCGATGATTGGATTTGTCTGAAGCCCTGCGAAGACAGGCGGCCTTTGCAGTCTTGAACAGGCTGAGTGTGGGATTTTTGGCGACCGAGGCCCAAAGTGGTGCGCCTTTTTCGGCGGTCAAGATGTTGTACGCTATGCACGCAACATTCACGTTGACGAAAAGCAGGATACATAAGAGCGCGACTCTTTTGATTTTAGCTTGCATCACCGTCATATTGGTTCTCTTGATTACACACCTGGCCGCGAAGCGCCGGACATCAATCCGCTGCGCAGCTTATCTTTCGGCCATAGGGCAGTATAACACGGATATATGTCGACCGAATCAGGCAAGAACAACAGCACTGCCGATACAAATACGGTAGATTCCACAGTAATAAGTCGCTGCAGTTTCAAATAATCTGTGAGTGAGCACGGCCGATAAGTCCCAATAATGGGGGTAAGAGTGATTCTGTGGACTTGTGTTGCGAGGTCGCCGGCAGGTTTTTTTTGCGGCAGTAGCTCAACCGGGGGGGGGAATATTCCGATAAGAGAGTCGAAACTCGTTGCAACCGTATCTTGTATGTGAAAGGCGCAAATGGGAATCAGAAACTTATCGGAAAACGTGGTGCTTGCCGTTCTCTCACAAAAGAAGGAAAGAAGTGCCGAACTTGTGATGCTGAACGAAACGGTCAGTGAGAGACCGGAATGCGACGTGGTGATAGACTTTTCGCGAGTGGAAATAGTGACCTCCGCCGACATCTGCAATCTGCTGATATTGCACAACCTGCTGGACGAACACGGGCGTCGTCTTGTTCTCTGCAACGTTGCCTTCGCGACAAAGTGCATTTTCAGGGTGACCGGCCTTGAAGGTATTTTCGAGTTTGCCGAAGATTCACCTGCGGCGCTGGTGGCCATACAGGGGTGAAACAAACCAGAACATGTGGTCAGCGACAGCGGACGAGCTGGTTCATATCGAGGGGGACATGAGCGAGATTTGTTTTCAGATCTTCAAGAAATCGCAGGCCGTCTTTCCAGTATCCAGCCGTCGGTTTCAACTCTGCGTGCAAGCCGATGAAGTGGCGATTTATGTTGGCGACCAGAAGTTCGCGCAGGTACTTACTGACCATTGAGGCCAAAGCGACCGGAAGGAAACGCTTGTCAGCGCCGACTACGAAATGCACTTTCATTCTTTTGCCCGGTGACAAGAGTTCGTAACTGCTCATCGACGGGCTCTCTCGCAGTATCTTCAATTCCATGTCGCCAAACATCTGCTGTAGCGTCCTGCGGTAGTGGACGCGGCCGCCCTGCCGGTCGACTATAATCTGCAAATCGTGTGCGCCGAAATCATCGAGAGCGGCCTTTATCAACTGCGAGGTGACGGAAAAGAGGACGGTGGCCTTGTTCTTGACCTTGCCGACCATTTCATTGTAGTAGGCGACATCGAGGCAGTGGCTGTGCAGCGCCTTGAGACCGAGATCGTTTGAGGCCAAATCGTTACTGAGCACCGTCGAGGCGATATCTACATCGGCAGCATCGGCGAGAATCTTATGGTCATCGAGCCTGTCATACCATGGGTAGTTGCTCAGCCTGTCAAGGCAGTTTGGTGACAACGCCGCGAGCAGTTCTGTTAACGTCGCAGGTCGGCGGTCGAGGCATCGCAGGCAGGCCAAGGCTGTTCTTTCGAGGTGTTTTATTCCGATGGATTTGCTGTATGCCTTTTTGCTGTCGACTATTAGCAGTCGGCCTGCAAGGTGTTTTCTCTTATCGGCGACGCTCTTGCCGAGAATCTGCCAGAGGTCGGCTGCCATGAGACTTTCCGGCAGGGAGAAAACAGATGATGATACGACCAAGGGCCCGAGAATCGGGCCGAATCCTGCTTCGTCAATACCAACCAACACCGCCATCCTGGCAATCCTTTCAAAACCTTCCATGCCATACAGCTTGATAACCGCAGATATTCTGCCACAAAGAGGCCAGGACGCCAAGATACTTTTAGTTTTTTTTTGTCAATCCCTTGTGCCTTTCTGTCGTCATAGCTAATTACTTCGTCGCTATCGCATACGAACAGCACCTTTTGGTTTGGGTGGGTTGGTTGTTTGCTTTCTGTGCTTTGCGATAAGGTTTAGCAGTTCCATTCTGTTTGGGTGGTCGGGTTCGAGGTTGAGGACCATCTGCCATTGGGCGACGGCCTTTTTGTACTGCCGGGCTTCTTCATAGGCGTAGCCGAGCTTCAGGTGCAGTGAGGCGGTTTCGGGGCTCTGCTGAACGGCTTTGGCCAGGAACTCAATGTACTTGTCGAGCTGTCCGGCTTGATTGTAGCGGTCGGCAACCTTCATGTAGGCGTCGACCAGGGCGGATTCGTATGTGGCTTTGTCGAGCTTTATGGCTTCGGCCAGGAGCTTTAGATACTGATCGTAGTTGTGTACGCCGAAGGCAGACTGCGCGTAGTAATAATAGAACAAGGGCTTGTCTTCTTTCGGCACCGTTGGCTCGATCTTCTTGAACATATCATAAGCATGTTTGTGTCTGCCGGCGTTAAGGTAGATGTTCGCCAGGAGGAACTGGATGTCGGGCAGGTCTTCTATTTTGTCGGAAATCGCCTTGGCGACGTGGTAGACGGCGCAGTCTTTCGGCGCAGCAACGAAATGATCTTTCTTGCCGGGGACGGCTTCAATCAAGTACCAGTCCCCGGTTATCGTACCCGCCTTGCTGGACTTTACCTTGACCTGCGAAATCCTGCCGAAGTAGTTTCGCAGATTGAAGTATGCCGAGCCTAACTTATAGTGCAGCACGGGAGTATCGACGCCGAGGCGCAGGGCCGAGTTGTAGGATTCGGCGGCCAAGGCGAATGAATTCTTGGCCAGGTAGATGTTGCCTAACTGATAGTGGTCGGCTCCGCTGGCGGGATTTAGCTTGATGGCTTCTTCGAAGTGTTTGCGGGCCTTTTCGTAATTGTCGCGATTGTATTCGGCCTCCGCCAACAAATGATATGTCGGGTAGTCGTGGCGATATGTCAGCAGCGGATCAAGGACATCGACAACATCTTTCCATTTCTTCTGGCCCGCGTAAATCTCGGCGAGCAGTTGTCCTGCTTCGACGTGGTCGGGTCTGGCTTTGATGATCCCGGCTAACAGGTTCCGGGCCTGTTTTTCGTGGCCGGCGTAGCGGTGGGCGCGGGCCAAGTGCAGCCGATAGCTCGTTTTGGTTTTGTCGGCGTCGGCCGCTTTCTCGAGTTGCTTGATGGCGAGTTTGTACCGACCCTGGAATAAGGCTTCACGACCCTGCTGAAAGTGCTTTTCAGCCTTTACGGTTTTGGATTCCTTTTCATTGCCGTTTTCGGCCGCGAAGGCGATTGACGCCATGATAGTCAAGCCCAACGCGATAACCGACAGAAGAATCAAAACTTGTTTTCGCGTAACCATAACCGTATCTCCTTTAGATTCTCATAAGCGAAACTGCTTCTTTGCTTTTCTACAACCTGTAGGCCTTTATCCATGTGATCTGCTCGCGTGCTTTCTTGACCATAGGCCCGTTGGGGAAGTTGTTGATATAGTTGGTATATGCGTCCATAGCATTTATCCACTGGTTGAGGTGCTCGTAGTTCTCGGCGATGGCGAACTGTGCGGCGCCGGCTTTTGCGCTTCGGCGGTAGTTGCGCAGGAAGGCCTTGTAGGCCTCGATGGCATCGGCATACTTATGCTGTCGCTCGTATTGCTGTGCGATTCGCCAGCTTGCATCTTCGGCGACGGCTGTGCCACTGAACTGCCTGACAATTTCGAGCCAGGCTGTCATGGCTGCGGCGGAATCTTTGAGTCGCTCGTTGTAGATTGTTGCCATTCGCAGCAGTGCGTCACCGGCTTTGTCGCCAGCGGGGACTTTTGACGCATCGTCGTATGCCCTGACGGCCTGCCTGAGGGCGGCGTTTATCTTGTCCTGGCGGTCGGCCAACTGCACGGCTGTGAGGACCTCGATGGCCTGACGAGCCCCTTCTGCCGCCAGGTCAACGTTGGCATCATTGAACATCAAGTTCTGGCCGGCAACCTTGGCCTCTTCAAGTTCGGCCTTTTTGCCTTTACCTCTCCTTCGCAACGACTTTATGCGCTCCAACTGTTCATTTCGGTTCAGCTCCCAATTGCCCTGTACCCTGGCGTATGCTTGGCGCTGGGCGAACTCCTGTGCTTTCTGGATTGTTTTTGCCCGTGTTGCCTTAGCGAATCTGTCTGCCTCATCCTCGTAGCTCTTACCGACCATATAGAGGGCATTGTCGGCCAATGGGCTATCGGGATATTCTCTTGCGACTGTCCTGAGGGCCTGGCGTGCTTTGAGAGTTTCTTCCATTGCCATGTATGTCGTGCCGACGGCATAAAGCGCGTCGTCTGCAAGATGGCTTTTGGGCCAGTTGGCGGCGACCTTTTTATATTCGATTATTGCCTTGACACGGTTCGACAACTTTTCAAGTACGATTGTTGCGATCTGATGCTGAGCGTCGAAGGCCTTTCGCTGCTGCTGTTCGTCTACGAGGGCCTGATAGCGTACGAGGTCTTTGAGGATGCCTATGCGGCGCTCGACTTCGACGGTCTTGTTGTCGCCGGGATAATCGGCTTTGTATGACTGATAGCTTTCCATCGCCTGTCGCCACTGGCTGAGGTTGATGGTGCATTCGGCGATGGCCCATTTGGCGTCTTTGACCCAGTTGCCCGAGGGGAACTCGGCGATAACCCGGCGGTATGCGGCGATAGCTTCTTTCCATGCTTCGTTGGTCTGGTGGACCTGGCCTATCATCGTCAGGGCCTGACCGGCCTGGGCGTGGCGTGGGAAACTATCGACGAACATCGCCAGCACGTGCAATGCTTCGACCCAGCGTTTCTTGTTCTTGAGTTCGGACCCGATGCCATAGATTGCATTCTGTACGCCCATGTCGTTGCCGCCGCGGGCGACATTTACCTCCTGATACGCTTCGGCGGCCCTGAGCGGCTGCTTGAGATTGTTCTGGTAGGTCTGGGCGATTCGCCAGGCAGCCTGCTCAGCCAATGAATTCGTGGGATAGCGGATCATTATATTGTTCCAGACCGATATCGCCTCATTATAGTATTCCCGGCCCGCAAGCTCCTGCGAGATGTCCCAGAGCATCTGCGGGATACTGCCGATTTTCGGATGATCATAATAAGTGTTGGCCAGCGTAAGCAACTCCTCCGAGGCACGAACGTATTGGCCGCGAGCTAATGTTCTGCTGAAGGCATCGACAACTCTTGCCTGCGAGAGGAAGCTGTTGGCGATGTCCCACTGTGCCTGGTGGAGCATCTTTCGCTCATTTGGGAAAACGGTCGCGATATTCGCCAGTTCGGTGCGAACCTTGCCGAATCTTTGCCCCACCTCGGCTAACATCACTTGCTTCGAAGGCTGATCTTCAACCGGCTGCGACGCCCAGGCGAGGAAGTCACGGGCGATGCTCAGACGCATGTGGGGAAGATCTTTGTCTAAAGGATTGTCGGTCAAGAATCGCTCTCCCAACAGGGCTGCTCGCTGCCACTGGCTGAGGGTTCGCCAGTGGTCAATCATGACTTTGATTTCTCCGCGACACTGCTCGGCAGTATGCGTTTGTGGATATTTCGAGCGGACCGCCTGAAAGATTTCATAGGCGCCGTCGAGAGTAACCTGCTGACGAGTAAGCTCGGCATCGGACAACACCGGTTTACGCCGGACGACTGCCTGCCGCTGTCTGGCCTCTTTCTGTTGTACCGGTCGAAACTGAAGCTCCTCCCGGAGTCGGGCTATCTGGCCGGCGCGAGTCGCTTCCTGCCGGCGAATGGCTGCAAGGACACGCGAATCGTTAATCAGCGATTCGCTATCGGCTACGTCTGCATTAATGATTCCCCCGGGAAAGCTCTGGGCTCCGGTTGCGCTTGATTCGTCGCTTTCGGTTCGCGAAGGCATTGGCGTGGCTGCCGGCTCATTATAACTTTGGATACCCCCACCGCCTGCGTAACCACCGTGAATGCGCCCGGAAGCGCTGAGCGGGCTGCTCAGGGCCACTGCACTAACCTCGGCTCCATCCATCGGACCGCGCACTTGTTTCAGCGTAAGCGCCGAAAGTATTTCTTTTGCGTGGTCGGGCATCACCTTGCCCAACTTACAGACGCCGCGTGCGAACTCAATACGTTCGGGACGCCTAATTTCAGGGACATCGGTTATCAGGCCGGCGTAGATCGCGGACGCGACATCCCATGCGTCGACCTGTGCGTATTTAAGACCCACGGCCATTATCTTCTCGATTGCCTGGCTGAGGAGCACGCTTTCTGGATAAGTCTTAGCGAAATTCTTATAGCTTGCTATGGCCGCAGCGAACTCGGCGCTGATTTGCTCCGGAGCTGCAGTGCTGTCTTTTCTTTCGGCTAACTGCTTGGCAAGAGCAGAACGGGCCTTTGCATCGAGCGCAGCAACAGAAGCAAACGCGGCCCGCTGGGCGGGACTGCTCGCACCCGGTGCAGCCTGTGTCAGTACCGGCAGTGTCTGCGAGAACGCTGCAAAACCGTTGTAGACCTGCACGGCCACGTCGTACGCCTTGGCGTTTTCAAAAACTTTAGCTATCTGGAAGACTTTGTCCACGGCCTGCCCGCGGAGGAGGCTGGTGGGTCGTTCTGAAATGAAATTTGTGTAGCTCTCTATTGCGCCGGCAAAAGCCGGTTTCAAAGTGATTCTTTCTTTGCCGTCGTACTGTTTCAGGAGCAACGCAAGATCACGTCGGGCCAACTCGAATTTCAGATTCGCCGATTGCAGAGCGGCGTATTCGTCGGCGGCCGGGTTGGTAGTTGGCGCTTTTACATTTATGGCGTCCTGGGCAACGTCAAAGTATTCGAGCCTTTTATAATGACCGACAATGTCATACCAAACCTGGCGGACTTCGTTTATGAAGGGATCATCCCTGCCGAGGCCCTGCTGAAGCTGATAGCAGATGCTCAATGCCTCGATAAGAGCAGGGTCAAGTTCGCGAGGCACAGTCAGGCCCGCCGAGATTATTCGGTTGTGTTCCTTAAAGACCTGTTGCCTGAGAAGTCCGGCTCTATCGAGATTTGCCCGCCTTTGCAGGAGCGTCGGCAGCAACTCGGCCAACTGAGTGTATGCCTGCCCGGCCGCTTTATAGTGGCCGTGGCTGATCCACAATTGAATGTGGCTGCGTACTTTGTCTAATGCTTTTGCGGCCTGAGTAGCTTCCAATGTCACCAACCTTGTCAACGTCGCTAACAACCGTTGCTGCGGTTCGCTCAGCGCATCATTTTGCCCGCCGCGACCGGCACGCACATTTTCTTTAAACAACGCTATAGCAGCGGCGTCGAGCAGTTCAGCCTGGTGGAACATTGAGGACACCCAGGCGGAATTAGTCGGCTTGAGAACGTCCAGCAGCTTTGAGTTGATCTCCAGGGCCGAGGCTATATCGGGTTCTTTCCTGGATTTGGCGGTGTCATTAACAATAGCTCGTATTATCTTTACGGCTCTATTTACGGAATCGGCATGTGCATCGGCCCTGATAACATCGAGGGCGATCTCCACAGCCCATGCATACGGGGCTTTTATCTGCGCATTACCGGGCTGCTTCGGCGCAATCGGCGCGAGTTTTCGCACGCGCTCCGCCAGCGCAGCCTGATCTGCCCAAACCTGCTCGCCCGGAAATTCACTATTTACGCTGCCGTAAGCAACCAGCACATCGGCAAGCACGTCGGGCATCTCCCCGGCGGCAAGGCGGCCTGCTTTTGCGTCGGTTGTGAGTTGTTCGAGAGCCAGTTCTTCCTTGAACTGTCCGAGCGTTCGAAGTGCATAAGCACGGCTCGATGGGGGCAACTGAGCGGTTAGTAACTCCTGGATGCCAGCGATTGCAGCAGCATGGGCCTTGTGTTTGACATAGCGTTTCTGCAGGTGCCTGACAATCCTGTGGGTCAATTCGAGTGCTTCCTTCGCTCGAACGGTTCGCATGTACAAATCTTTTGCAGCGTTCACAGCCGTAGCGTCCCATAGGTTCAGTTGCGTCGCAGCACCCTCTTTGGCGGCAAGCGCCAGGCAGGCTTTGACCACCAGTTCCAGCGCATCATCTGTCCGGGCGTGCTGAGAATTGGCGGCAACCCAGGCGGCGAGTTCTCTTGCGTGATCGCCGGTGGGAGCATGCTGAAGATTGAAAGCAGCTATTTCATATTGCGCGGTCACGGCCGATAATGTCCCCGCATGGTCAGTGACGACCTCGTTCAAAAGCGACAGCGCTTCGGCTACCCTGCTGCGGATTCGTATCTTCGCCTGACCAAGCAGTAGCGTCGTCTCGGCTTTGTCGGCCAATTGTGGGTACACTGTCAACAACTTATACACCGTTTTGAGCGTGGCTTCGTGATTGCCCATACCGAGCAGGGCCTGTGCCTGAAGCGTCATGACGCCAACTCGCTGAGTGTCCGTCAGGGCCTTGTCTTTGAGAAGCTCGCCGCACTGGCCTTTAGCCGAAGAGAAAAGTTTTTCTTCCAGCATCACTTCGATCAGCCTGATTGTGGTATCGGCTTCGACGAGTTGCCCGCGCAGGGCCTTTAGCATCTTGTCGGCGTATGGCTCTTGCGGCGCGAGCTTTAGCGTGTTGGCCCAGGCGGCGATAGCCTCGTCGACCTGGCCGAGCTGGTACTGCGCCTTTCCGAGCCAAAGGAATATCTCCGGATTAGCAGGATCGGTTTGGGAAGCTTTTTGGAAGAAGTCCCTCGCCGCAGTAAAGTCACCGTCGGCGCAGGCGGTTTTGCCCTGTGCGAAGGCGTCCGTGGCGTCAACCTGGGCGGCTGCAGCCGACGACAATACTGCCGTAATTATTGTTAGCAGAAAAACAGCCGTGTATCTTTGCATCTTCGGTCTCCTTAAAAGTTCTCCCGGTGAACGGGAACATCTTTGTCTGCGATAACGCGTTAACTCCGCTGTTCGGTTCATAAACTCTCGATTTGCAAAAGAATGTTGCATCTTTTTGCCTTCCTGCTGTGTCCGTTTCTCAAGGATGTTGACACAAATAACAATACGTCATTTTCGGCCTGCGATAAAGTAAAAAGGATGTAAAACATTGGCTAGCTGGTTTTACAAAATGTTTACAGATTCTCAGGCATGTCTGTGTAAAGATTTTGTACCGGAGGGGGCTAATCGCCTGCAACGAACAAAAACTTTCGATTAATTCTCTTGCAATATTGTGCTATCGGGCTTAAATTGTGAGTGAATTTTGGCAAAAGATATTCCGGTAAACGGTCGAAATTGGTTGATATGAGACCTATTTTAAATTTTGTTTTAGCAATAACCTCGAAGAAACCGGAGAGGTGGCCGAGTGGCTTAAGGCAACGGTTTGCTAAACCGTCGTACGGGTAATGCCTGTACCGCGGGTTCGAATCCCGCCCTCTCCGTTGCATCCGAAAGGCACGCTACAAGTTCCTGGACTTCAGGGACTTGTAGCGTTTTCTCGATTCTTGACTGCCCTTTTGCCCTCAAATTGCCCTCATCTGGTTGATCATTCGACTTGCCATTTAGCGTGGAAGGATTTGAATTTGCCAGTGCCTGCATTGCCTGTTGACTTACGACCATCGCACCGCCGATCCCTGCACCGACTTCAGCTATGATGCAGGGCTACCGCATCTAAATTTTTTGTGATTCAAGATACCGTCAGCGGCAGTCCGATAACTTCTGTATAGATTGTTATGTTGTTGCTATACAGGAGATTACGAATGAACACGAGATTGT
>Ga0075123_10000441_pt1 | contig 22154 bp, 15 predicted proteins | sample AntAceMetag02UKX_FD_69808 | JGI IMG/M metagenome (GOLD analysis project Ga0075123, IMG submission 69808) | Saline lake microbial communities from Ace Lake, Antarctica - Antarctic Ace Lake Metagenome 02UKX | ecosystem: Environmental > Aquatic > Non-marine Saline and Alkaline > Saline | place... | reverse complement strand
AACGGCTCTGTCTTGCTAACAGGATGCCGTCAATCGCCGCAACGGACTGCTTAGCACCTTCCTTCTCGGCCAGTTCGCGGATCAGGCCAAGCTCGGCAATGATCTGCTTCTGCACGGAAGTCATAAGCTTCATCCTGTCGATCTCCTGTTTGCCGAGCCACTGTCGCGACTCGCTCTTGCTCTTGTTATCGAGGCCGGTGAGTTGCTTCTCCAGGCCGTCAAAACCTTTGATTGCGTTTTTTACTGCGTTTGCGTCCGATATCGAATCGACTTTGGCGAATATCGAGTTCGCATCCGCCACAGGCCGTCGAGACCGACCCGAACTGTAACGGGACCTTGCCCCCCTGCTGTTACGTCTGCTATCCCAAGCGCCACTGACCGCAGCAAAACATTCAGTAGCGATTACGCAGATTGTTAATACCACCAGAATAGATACAATTACACGCTTCACCTTATTGCCTCCAAATAGCAAGTAACATAAATATGTAATAAATTAACAGCCCTAAATAAATATTATAGCAAATTATCGTCTTCGAATCCAGCTTTTTCGCACAACGATCCTGTTCAGGGCGCACTTAGCCAACTGGCTCAGACGTCCTCGATCGGCGTTACTCCCATGCTTTCACTGATGCGATCAAACTCATCAAGTGAGTAAAACTCGATGACAATTTTGCCCCGCTGGCCGTTCTTTCGCGTTTCAATGCTGACTCTTGTCCCAAGTTGCGTGGTCAGCCTGCTTTCGAGATCGAGAATGTGTGCCGGCTTGGCGGCGGCGGTTCGACTTTGCTCGCTGCCTGTAAGGTATTTACGGACGAGTCTTTCGACCTCACGGACACTCAGCCGCCCTGCCATTGCACGGTTGGCGAGTTTTCGTCGAAGCTCGTCCGTTGGCAGACCGAGAATCGCGCGGGCGTGTCCCATGCTCAGTTTTCCCATCGCGAGCATTTCCCTCACTTCTTCCGGTAAGTCAAGCAGCCGCAAGTAGTTAGCGACGACGGAGCGGCCTTCGCCCAATCGTTCGGCGGCCTGGGCCTGGGTTGCGGAGAAGGCATTCAGGTAATTCTGGTACGCTTTTGCCCGCTCTATCGGATTAAGATTGCTTCGGTGAATGTTCTCGACCAGGGCCAGTTCGAACATTTCCTCGTCTGTAGCGGTTCGGATCAGCGCTGGAATCGTTGTCAGCGCTGCCAGGAGCGTAGCGCGGAATCTTCGCTCTCCGGCGATGAGCTGGTAGCGTGAACCGTTTGGCCTAACCACTATCGGCTGGATAACGCCGTTGGCTTTGATTGATTCGGCAAGGTCGGCGAGTTCCTGCTGGTCCCATACGGTACGGACCTGGTAGGGATTGGGGGAGATTGAATCGACGCTAATCTCCTGCAGAGACCGCCCTAAGTCGTTTGCTGGCAAGTCGTTAGATGCCTGCTTGGGAATGGGCGGGGCTTGATTGGGGGAAGTCCTCAAGGCTGTTATCGGACCTATAAGAGACTGTAGCCCCCTGCCCAGATGTCTTGGTTTCTCTTTAGTTTTCTCGGTCATTCAGATCGCTCCTTCAATAACGTTCTCCCGGCGGACCTGGAGTCTGTCGGACGGGAGGGTGTCCATATTCATCCATTTGGTCTGCGAAGCATTTTTGTGGAGTTTACCGTAGTTGCCTGAGCTATGCCAGGGAAAAATCCGTTTTCCGGAGAAATTGTTTCACGTGAAACAATTTGTGCGTATCCGCAGGGACTTGGTCTGCGGTGGGCGGTACCCTGTCGATTTAATTGGTATTCACAGCATACCTTACGTGGTCTTGATTCCTACTTTCGCCCCCATGGGACAGGCAGGAAAGACAAGTCGGAGGGAGTGTTTTGGGAATGTGGTGTGATTGTGCTGACAGTTTGTCATGTGCGGTTTCTCAATGTCTGATGTTTCACGTGAAACAATGCGAGCTTTCGTTATATGCAGGCAGGGTCAATTACGGGGAAGTATTGCAGCGACAGGGGGGTGCAACTTTAGAGATCGCCTTTTTGGGTGAATCAGTGAGGGCAGGTTTGTCAGGTTATGTAGCTCGCTGAGCATTTTCATGTTGCTGTGGTTCGTTCGGGGTTCTGTTGGGCGCAGCCCTCGGGGGGGGGCTTTGAGGTTGCGTTAATAACAAGAATTACCCCTTTAGCATGAGTTTGTTTGTTATCTATCAATCCTTGCTGTTGCCGATAAGGGCGGCCTGTTGTTCAAGTCTGCGGAATCGGAAGGTGGCGTTGATCGCGAGCCCAACAGCATTAGTTCTCTTGATATGCGTTACAGGATGAACGAGCTGCCGATAGCGGAGTTGGAGAAGTTGTCTGCAAAACTTCAGGATATCAGGATGGGTGTGATGGCGCAGTTTCTCCTGACCGGGTGGAGCTTGAAGGGGCTGGTCGGGTACATGTGGCTGCATGGTGGGATCCTGCATTTATCTGGCAATGCGCTTATGCTGTGGGTCTTTGGGAATGCGGCTTGCGAGAAGCCTGGTTATGCGATATTAACGGTCCTTTATGTCGTTAGTAATGTATTAGGCGTGGCGGCCCACCTGTTTTCGGGCGGGGGAGCAATGCTTGGTACGAGCGGTGCGATATTCGGGGTTGTGGGCATCTACCTGGTTTTCTTTCCTGAGAACGATGTGGACTGTGTGTGGGTATTCTTCTTGCCGCTGATGCTACTGCGCCCGCTTGCGAGGGCATTCAGTATTTCAGGGTATTGGCTGATTATTGGGTATGTTATCAGTAATATTATCGGCGTTCTCGGCGACGAGGGCCGTGTTGCTCATTTTGCGCACCTTGGTGGGATGGCAGGGGGGTTTACATTTGCGATTATGCTACTGAAGTTCAAGATGATCAGTATGGAGAAGTACGAGAAGTCGCTTCTTGAGTTGATCGGGTTGGAGAGGAAAGAGTCTGAGGGATTTGGGGCAAGGAACTTGCCGGCATGGCAACAGGAGCATATTGCCGAGGAGCAAGCCGGTGAGGCGGTTTCGCCTGAGCCCGGGCTTGATGAAAGTGAGACCGAGCAGATGTTTTTGAGACAGCAGGGCAACGAGTTCATCCGCTTTACTTGCGCGTGCGGCAAGAGGATAAAGCGCCTTCTAAACATACCGGGAGGAAGGGGAGGTGTCCGCGTTGCAGCGCGGAGGTTGTGATAGGTATGGCCGAGCCTGCGGTTGAGGAGTTTATTCGTTTTATCTGTTCATGCGGTAAGAGGCTGAAGGTGCCTGCGAAGCTGTCGGGCAAAAGCGGGCGGTGTCCGAGATGCAGTGAGCGCGTGAGGATTCCGGAGGCGGGGTCTGCTTAGATGAATTGGTATGCACCGCATACCGTAGGCGAAGTGGTTGCAGCACTTAGTGTAAGTTTACAGATTCACAGAGCTTATGCCAAATATGAGTAAAAGACACGAAATCCTTGGCGCTAGTGCAAATAACTGTAGACTGGACGATACTATGGGAAGGATTGCGATTGATGTTGTTTTACTGCCGAGCGAAGAGGTCGCCGACAGGGTGATTGAGGCGAACAGTTTGCTTATCGCCGAGCAGGCTGAGGGGATAGTTCTTAACAATCGCGATTGCCTGCCTCACATTTCTCTTGCAATGGGCGTTATCGAGGAGACGGACCTTGGCGAAATTGAGACTGTCCTGAAGGAAATAGCGGATGAGTTTATGTTTGAGCCGTTGTTGATTATCGGTGTTTTTATTTCCACGAACAGCAGGGGGGAGAAGGTGTCGTCGTTTGTGATTGATAAGACCCAGGAGCTTCAATCGCTGCATGAAGAGGTTCTCGGGATGCTCGGTACATTTCTGGGCAGTGACGTCACGGCGGATATGGTTGCCGGCGAGGAGGTCGGGGATAGTACTTTGGACTGGATAAGGAACTATCAGGAGAAATCAAGCTACGCCAATTTCCAGCCTCACATAACAATCGGATACGGGCAGGCTAAGGCGCTGGATGCTCCGATACCATTGGCCGTTTCGAAGTTAGCGTGCTGCCGGTTGGGCAATCACTGCACGTGCAGAGAGGTTCTTGTGTCTGTGGATCTTTGAGGGCGGCAGTTGAATTGGTATGCACAGCATACCCTACGTGGTCTGGATCGATATTTGATTGTTCGACGTTGCCGGGCTAATGCTCTATTCGACGGTTACGCTTTTTGCGAGGTTTCTTGGTTTGTCGACGTCGTGTCCTCTTAGGACTGCGGCGTGGTATGCGAGCAGTTGCAGGGGGACGACGGTCAGCATCGGCTGCAAGAGTTCGGGTGCGTCGGGGACAGTTATTAAATAGTCGGCGCAGCGTTTGATGTTTTCATCACCTTCTGTGGCGACTACGATTGTCTTTCCGCCGCGTGCGCGGACTTCTTCGATATTGCCCATGATCTTATCGTACTGCGGTCCTTTGGTAGCAATGAATACGGCGGGCATGTCATCGCTAATCAGGGCGATTGGGCCGTGCTTCATCTCGGCAGCGGGGAGGCCTTCGGCGTGGATGTAGCTTATTTCCTTGAGCTTAAGAGCACCTTCGAGGGCGACCGGATAGTTGAAGCCGCGACCGAGGAAGAGCCAGTTATTCTTCTCGATATTTGCCGAAGCAATATTCTTGATGTGTTCGGATTGTTCGAGTATTCGGCTTATCTTATCCGGTATCTTAGACATTTCATTGACGTACAAACGCGCCTGATCATTGCTGATATGTCTTCTTCTGCCCAATTCGATAGCGAGCATAGTCAGCACGGCGACCTGGGCTGTGAAGGCTTTTGTGCTGGCGACACCGATTTCCGGGCCTGCGTGCAGGTATATCCCGGCGTCGGTTGTCCTTGCGATGCTCGATCCGACAACGTTTACTATGCCGAGTACTGTTGCTCCACGTTCTTTTGCTTCCTCTACGGCCGCCATAGTGTCGAGCGTTTCTCCCGACTGGCTGATTGAAATTACTACCGTGCCGTCGCCGATTATGGGATTGCGATATCGGAATTCGCTGGCGTATTCGGTTTCTGTGGGTATGCGTGCGAGTTGCTCGAACAGGAATTCGCCTACGAGGCCGGCATGAAAGGCGGTTCCACATGCGGTTAGGATGATGCGTTTTGTCTTTGTCAGTTCTCGCAGATGTTGGGCGATGCCGCCGAGTTTGATTTTTTCGGCCCGTGGGTCGATTCTTCCGCCCATACAGGTACTCAGCGTTTTTGGCTGTTCGAAGATTTCCTTGAGCATATAGTGTTCGAAACCGTTCAGTTCAATCTGGTCCAGCGAAAACTCGATCTCGTTGAGGTCTTTGGCGACGGTGACATTGTCAATCGTTTTGGTTTGAAAACCACCGGGGGTGACACGCACCATTTCATTGTCTGAAAGGTATATCGCCTGAGTCGTATGCTCTACTATCGCAGCCGCATCGGAAGCAAGAATATATTCGTTGTCACCGACGCCGAGGATAAGTGGGCTGCCTTTCTTGGCCCCGATCAGCATGTCGGGAAAATCGGAGCAGAGGATGGCCAATCCGTAGGTGCCGTACAATTCGTGAATAGCCCGCTGGACGGCCCATTCGAATTTGTTTTGCCCTTCGGACTGTTTTGTCTGTTCCTGATCGTCACCTTTGGCGTAGAAATATCCGATGAGGTTTGCGACGACCTCGGTGTCGGTTTCGCTTTTGAATTCGACGCCTTCGCCGGTGAGGAAAGTCTTGATAGCGCTGTAGTTTTCGATGATGCCGTTATGGGCGAGCACGATTTTGCCGGTGTAGTCGAGGTGAGGATGTGCGTTTGTCGTATTGGGCTCGCCGTGTGTGGCCCAGCGTGTGTGGCCTATGCCCAGCATTTCATCGGCGCAGGGTTCTTCGAGAATCTCTTCGAGGGCACTGATTCTTCCCTTGGTTTTCTTGATTCTGATAGCGCCGTGGGCGAGCGTCGCGACGCCGGCTGAGTCATATCCGCGATACTCCAGGCGCTTCAAGCCCTCAACTAATATTGGCTGAGCAGTCTTGCTGCCCAGATACGCCACAATTCCGCACATCTTAGAGCCCTTTCCATATCAGTAGTCAATGAAAACGCGTTCATTATAGACGATTCGGGCATGACGGCAAATCTATATTGGCCCGGATCAGTCAAGCCGGATTGTTTTGCCTGCCGGCGGTCAGGGTTTTGAAGATTTGTTTCGCTGTTTTAAGTATTGAAGAACCTGCCAGGCATCGCCTTTGAGGTCCCAGTCTTCACCGATCAGCAGCATCTTGAAATCCTCCTTGAGTTTTACTTCGATATCGCGCGGGCCGGCGAATCCGATCAGCGGAACATTGAAGCGGTCGCAGGTCTTTTTCACCTTTTCCAGGACCTGATCGACCTGGGGAGTTCGCCACTTGCCGTAGAGTCCTGCGCTGAAGCTGTAATCGCATGGTCCGAAGAATATTGCTCCAATACCTTTGACTTTGAGGATTTCCTCGAGGTTATCAACTCCCTCCTGGTCCTCGATCATAAGTATGGCCATGATATCTCCCTTTGGATTTAGCGGCCAGACATCCGCTCGGCGAGAGTATTCTTTCGATTTGAGCCCCCACAAATAAGCGGCCACTCGAGGCGAGGCGCCGCGTCTGCCCTTGGGCTCCGGGATCGGCGAGTCTTTTGGTTGCGGATAACGGCAGGCGCTGACGACTCGTCTGGCTTGTTCGGCGTTGCAAACGTGGGGAACGACCACAGCTTGAGCACCGACGTCGAGGACCTGTTTGATCGGTGCCTCTATAGGACCGTCGCCGTCAACCGGGATTCTTACGAGCGTTGTTATGTTGGGCTGGAGATTGCCCTTTGCGAGGACTTCGCCCCGGGAAGTCAGCGAGAGCAGGAAATTGCGAAGCTCGGTTATCTCGAACGGCTCATGCTCGAGGTCGATCAGGATGTAGTCGATCATTGGTTTGGTTAAGGATTCCTGATAGGTCGGCGTGCCGTTTATGCGGGCCAGGCCGATTGCCATCGAAGGGTGCAGCGTATTGCACCAGATGCCGGTTACGGGCAGGCCTCGTTCGAGCTTATCAATGACTTTGTTCAAATGGATGTATTCTTTTTGCTCGAAGGTTTTCGGTGCGGCCGGTGCGATGGAACATGAGGTTACCAGAATGGTTGAAATTGCGATGACAAAAATGGCGGATGCTTTTCTCATGTGTCGTTTCCTTTATTGCAGCCCTTCCTTCAGTGGTTTCTGGGTGGGTGTTGCGGCTCGACTACGCACCCGCAGAATAAGTTAACAGCAGGGCATAAGGATAACAAAACACCCGACGGCGTGTCAAGGTCGAACCTGCGATTGATATTTTGCAGTTCCTTCCGAATGCGTTGAAGGGCGAAAGCTGTCAAAACGGTTGCAATTTTGCGTCGGATTTGTTAGTAAGAGAGGTTTGAGCGGATAGTATTGGGCAGGATTAATTGAGTATAAAGAATATGATAGTAGTTATCGATTATAATGTGGGCAATGTTAAGAGCGTGTGCAACGCGTTCGAGTATATCGGGCGCAAGGTGCAGCTTAGCTGCGATCCTGATGTGATCAGGCAGGCGACGGGTGTGGTTTTGCCGGGAGTTGCGGCGTTTGGGTATGCGGTTCGCGAATTAGGGACATTGGCGGAACTGATAAAGGAGGTCGCCTCCGAGGGCAGGCCCTTGTTGGGGATTTGTGTCGGGTTTCAGATGCTTTTCGAGCGGAGTTGCGAATACGGCGAGCACACTGGGCTTGGGCTGATCCGTGGCAATGTTGTTCCTATTCCGGCGGGTAGGGTGATTCCGCACATGGGCTGGAACAAGGTTGAGCTGCCGGAGGATATGGATTTGTTCGCCGGACTCGGTGACGCGAAACACTTTTATTTCGCACACTCATTTTACGCAGACGTAAACGACAGTGAATGTCGCGTGGCCTATACCGAGTACGGGTTTGATATGCAGGCGTCGGTGCAGAAGGGCAATGTATACGGCACGCAGTTTCATCCTGAAAAGAGCGGGCCGACTGGCTTAAAAATTCTGGAGAACTTCGCACAGATTTGCGAAAAGAAGAAATAGCGATGCTTACAAGAAGAATTATTCCGTGTCTTGACGTGAAAGACAACCGTGTGGTCAAGGGTGTCAATTTTCTGAATCTGCGCGACGCCGGCGACCCGGTGGAACTTGGCGCAAGATATAGTGACATGGGGGCCGACGAACTTGTGTTTCTGGATATCACCGCGACGATCCGCTCTCGCAAGACTATCGTTGAATTGGTTGAGAAAGTGGCGGAAAACGTTTTTATTCCGTTTACGGTAGGCGGTGGTATTCAGACGGTCGAGCAAATGGATACGCTGCTTCGAAGCGGCGCCGAGAAGGTATCTATCAATACGGCGGCGGTGGCGAATCCGACTATTCTTTCCGAGGGGGCGGAGCGTTTCGGCAGTCAGTGCGTTGTATTGGCTATTGACGCCCGTCGCAGTAAAGACAGGCCCGGCAAATGGCAGGTGTGCATTAAGGCCGGTTCGGAGCCTACCGATATCGACGCGGTGGAATGGGCCGCTCTTGGCGAAGAACTCGGCGCGGGGGAGATACTGCTGACCAGTATGGATGCCGACGGCACGAAGGCCGGCTACGACAACGAGCTTAACAAGGCGATCACCGATGCTGTGAATATTCCGGTAATCGCATCGGGCGGGGCAGGTACGCTCGAACATCTTTACGACGCCATCGTCGACGGCTGCGCCGATGCGGTGCTGATGGCGTCGATCACGCACTTCGGCAACTTCACCATAACGGAAATGAAACAATACTTAGCCGACCGCGGCATACCGATGAATCTCTAATAACTCAAACTGGTCGGTTGGTCAGTTTGAAGATGTCAGTAGTCAGGAACCAGTAAAGGGGGGATGGGGCTAAGTTTTTTTGCGGGTTTTTTTTAAAAAATTGGGGGATTTTGGGGGAAATTTTGGGTGGTTTTTTGGGGGAATGTTTGTTTTTGGGCTTATACTGACGGTTTAGCGCGCACAAACGCGCAATTTTGGGGAAAAAGGGGGTAAAAAGGTATGGAAAAGTGACGGAAAAGTACCTAAAAAGTACACTTATGTACGGAAAAAATGCAGAAATATACGGTTTTTGGACATTAGACTTGCGCGTTTGTGCGAAAATTCTCCGCTCGCCGCGGGGGCTTGTTTTACCGCGGAGATTGCCGATACTGCTCCGCGAAGCGCTACGCAGCACAAGTTTCGCGGAGATTATTTTTGGCAGGATAACAGGATTGACGGGATTTGTTTTAGACGCTGATTTCGCTGGTTTCGCGGATTTTTTTAAATTGCTGTCAACATTTGCGTGGTAAGGAACGGCATATATATAAACAAGCGATTTTTTGAGCAGGGCTGCAGCATGGACGAGTAAAACGGTGCGTACATTTATTGACGGGAATCGCGGTTTTGGGGACGGTATTGGGGGGGGCTGAAAAAGATAGGAATTTTCGAAAAGTTTGAAAAAAGATCGTCACTTTGGATTCCCTTGCTCACCATATATGCGAAGGGGCATGAGTGACATTGAAAGTGCGGGAGGTATTAGTGGAATGTCGCGGGAAATCTTGATCGTTTGCCGGGTTCTGGCCGGGTTTGGGTGAGTACGTACCTGCGCGTATAAAGACTTTAATGGAGTAGATGGGGGATAAGATTCTTTTGAAAATTTAAGGAGTACAGGGAATGTATACGCGAAAAACGATTGTAGCGATGATTATTTTATTGTTAATTTCGATGAATGTTGGCGCGTGGGGGGCGACAGTCAATTGGTACGTTGACCCGGACGGCAACGACCTTAGTGACGGCAATTCGTGGAGTGAGGCGTTTGCCACCATAAAGAAGGCGGTTGACAGTTGCACAGATGACAACAACGACGTTATCGATGTCAATACAGGCGAGTATGTGACCGGGCCAATAATAATTGATGATAACGACATAGACATCAGGTTTGGAGAAGGAGTGACGGTGGCTGCGAAAAGTAATGACCCAAATGACCCATGTGCTCCTTATTTCTCTAATTCTTGGAGAGTGGATCCCAATTATGGGGGGAGCTATGCTGATGTGCTTTTCCGAGTGATCGAGTGCTCCGATATCATTTTTGATGGAAATGAGACGACGTTTCTTATGCAAAAAGATGAGTACGACCAGGAAGAGGACCCCGGTGAGTGGCGGCACGTTATTCATGTCCAAAGCTGCAGGAACGTTCGGATTTCGGGGTTAACTCTGAAAGATAGCGGAGGAGATGGACTATGTATCAGCCATAAGTATGAAACCAATGGCAGTGCAGAACCTTCTGAGCGTATCGAAGTTAACGATGTGACTTGTGATAACAATTGGCGTACCGGGATTGCGATAACCTGTGCAAACGACGTAACGATCGAAAACTGCATCCTGAAGAACACGAGTGGAGCGCCTCTCGGCCCGTGGGCAGGTATTGACTTTGAACCCGGTACTGGAAACTCCAGGCTTAACAACATTGTTATGCGAGACACAGTGATCGAGAACAATGCGGGGCATGGCATACAAATACAACTTGGAGCACTTAGATGGCAGGACAAAAACTGGCAGAACCCCAATAATATTGAGGATTGGGAATATACGGATATCACGATTGAGGATTGTTTCATCTCCGGCGGTCCAGGAGGCATTATCAGTAGCGGACCATACTTGCCTACGTACCCAAATGATCCTAACGGTTGGGGCCGTGATGGCACGATCACGATAACCAATGTCACTGTGGAAAACACCACCGATTACGGCCTGTATGTCAGCAAGTCGTCCGAGCGGGGAGAGTTGACCTTTAACAACTGTGTATGGGCAAACGTCGCGTCACTTGGACAATCATGGCCTTTGGAAGTGAGGGGATATACCAACTACCATAAACCGGGAGGAATCAACTTCAACGATTGTCAGGTATTTGATTGGTTTGACCGCCCCACCATCAAACTTGTCGACAAGACAGAGTGGTGCCCTAAGGTCTATGAAATACACGGTGACATCTATGTCAAGAATGACAAGCGTATCCCGGCCGACGCCAACGACCCTAACGATCCCAACTGTTTGTTTGATTGGAGTGACACCACCCCCATCAATGTTGACGTCAACGTGGTGCCCGGGCTTGTCGATTCCAATGACGTCCTCAACAGGACGACATTTGAGTGGTACTCGTCAATCCAGGCGGCGATAAATGATGCCAGTAGCGGCGATGTGATTGAGATAGCGCCGTGTACGCACTACGAGAGTATTGATTTTGATGGTAAGGCAATCACGGTTCGCTGCCTTGATCCGAACGATGCGAATGTTGTGGCGGCGACGATCATTGATGCTACCGGATACGACTACGGTGTTTACTTTCACAGTGCGAATGACATTAACTCGACGCTTCGCGGGTTTACTGTTACCGGTGCGAGCAGGCATGGGATTTATTGCTATAGTGCATCGCCGACTATTGAGCAGTGCGTTATTACGGGCAACGGTGGCTTTAGTTACAACGGCGGCGGGATGTACAACGACCATAGCGACCCAAACGTGCTCAAGTGCACCTTCAGCAACAACGACGGCGACGACGGCGGCGGTATGGGCAACTACTACGGGCAGCCCATCGTCTGCGACTGCAACTTCACCGGCAACACGGGGGATGGCGATGGGGGCGGAATGTGGAACTACTACTCTTCCCCAACTGTGACAGGCTGTGATTTCAGCGAGAACATCGCAGATAATCGCGACGGCGGTGGCATCTACAGCGACGAGAGTTCACCGATAATACTCGATTGCGTCTTTTACGCAAACGAGGCCGATGAGGTCGGCGGCGGCATTTACAGTGTAGACTGTACGGTCATATTGGACGATTGCGTCTTCGCACAAAATACGGCTTCTGATCATGGCGGTGGTATCACCAACAGGCGAATCCTTTCGGCCTCTAAAATAACGAGTTGTGTCTTCTGGGCAAACAGCGCCGACGACGGGGGCGGCATCTCCAATCGCGATTCCGACCATGACATAATTAACTGCACGTTCTTCGATAATGACGCCGACGAGGACGGCGGCGCGATTTACAACGATGACAGCGACCCGGATATTGTCAACTGCATATTCTGGCAGAACACGGCCGGCGGCAGCGGCGACGACATCTACAACGCCGGCACTTCCGACCCGTACGAAGATGACAACTTCGATGATGACCCTGAATTCTACAATGTGAATAATCCCGATGGCAACGACGGTATATGGGGCACGTGCGATGACGGGCTTAACCTCGATTCAACCAGCGATTGCATCGATGAAGGTGACAGTGATGCCGAAGAGGACTATGACGACAAGGACATCAAGGGCAGCGACCGGGAGCTTGACAGCGACCCCGACATAGGAGCGTATGAGTACGATTCCGGCTGTTGAGAAACCGGTTATTTAACAGCATGGGTATAAGCCCATGCAAGGAAACGAAAGGGCTGCGGGCATTGTTCCTGCGGCCCTTTTTTGATTGGGGGGGCAGGGCTTTGGGCTGAGATAGTAGAGCAGTAGACAGGTGAACAGTAGAAAAAGAAGATTGGCACGTCGGTGGGGATGAGTTTTTCCCGCTTACTTATGTGCGCGGCTCTGTGGGAAGATTCGGGGTATTATTGGTCGCTTCTGGTCTCGGCATTTGCAAAGCCGTTTTCGGGTTTGGGTTTTTGACTTTTTTGGGGGGTTATAGTATCTTGTTGGCGGTATAGTTGTTTTTGAGCATACGGTTTTGGTTTGTTGGTTTGCCGGAGGTGCTGGATTATGATGGACAGGCGTTTGTTTTTGAAAGGAATTGGTGCGGCGGTTGTTGGAGGTGTTTCGGCTGGGGCGGTCGTTGAGCGGCGAAGGGGGCCTAACATTCTTTTGATTATTGGTGACGACTGTACGTATAACGACCTGCCGGTTTATGGTGGTCGCAATGCGGTGACGCCCAACATTGATCGATTGGCATCGGAGGGGCTTGTTTTTAACCGGGCATACCTGGGTTCGGCGATGTGTCAGCCTTGTCGGAGCGAACTGTATACGGGGCTGTACCCGATGCGGAACGGCTGTGCGTGGAATCATTCGGCTTGTCGGCCCGGTGTCACGAGTATGCCGAGGCATCTGAAGGCTCTGGGTTATCGTGTGGGTCTTGCGGGCAAGGTACACGTTAAGCCGGCGAAGGTGTTTGACTTCGAAAAGGTCGGTGGATTTGACAAAAGCTGCACTGGCGATCCAACCCGGGCGCACGATTTACAGGGGGTTCGCCGGTTCATGGGAGGCGATCAAGAGCAGCCTTTCTGTCTTGTGGTTGCCCTGGTCGAGTCGCATGTACCGTGGGTGATGGGTGACGCGTCGAAATACGATCAGGAGAAGCTGGAGCTGCCGCCCAACATTGCCGATACGAGTCGCACGCGCGAGGCATTTTCTCGCTACCTCGCTGAGATTACTTACATGGACGGACAGGTCGGTGAGATACTGAAGGTATTGGATGAATCCGGTCGGGGCGACGATACACTTGTCGTCTTTACGTCGGAGCAGGGCAGTCAGTTCCCCGGGTGCAAGTGGACCAATTGGGATACGGGACTGCACACGGCATTGATAGCCCGCTGGCCGGGGATGGTCGCGCCGGGCAAACGCACCGATGCGCTGGTTCAATATGCCGATGTTTTGCCGACGTTTGTTGAAGCAGCCGGCGGGAAGATATCCAACGGCGCCTTTGACGGGACGAGTTTTCTTCCTGTTCTGTCCGGGAAAAAATCGACGCATCGCGAGTTCGTTTACGGCATGCACAATAATATTGCCGAAGGTCCGGCGTACCCGATTCGAAGTGTCTTTGACGGACGGCACCGCTACATTCGCAACCTCCGGCCCGACGAAATCTTTATCGAACAACACCTGATGGGCTGGACGGGTAAGGGCAAGTTGACCAATCCTTACTGGGCGACGTGGGTACGTGACAGCACTAAGAACAGTGACATCTATAATCTGGTCAAGCGATACATGCGCAGGCCCGCCGAGCAGTTGTATCACACGGCCGTCGATCCTTACGAGATGACCAACCTTGCCGACGATGCGGCGATGGCCAACATCAAGGCCCGGCTCAGCAGCGAACTCGACCGCTGGATGGCTGCACAAGGCGATCCCGGCGCCGCGGTGGATACGCCGGAAGCTGTTGAGGCTTCACTTCGCGGCTCACACCTGTACGGCCCAACGTCGGCCCCTTGAGTTGGTGTCGTTTATGAAATGCGCCATAAGGCGAATTCTAAGACGACCCATTTGTTGTTTATCTTTTTGAGCTTTGCTTTGTGCGTGCTTGCCGCTTCACTTGCCTCATAGTCGTAGATCCTTGCGGTGGCGGTGTTGTCGTCGCCGAGCACAATGTAGATGCCCGTGATGTTTACGAAGCCGTTTCTCTTTTCCTTCGAGCGCAGGACGACGCCTGAGTAGCCGTAGTATTGCTGCTTTGCTAACTCGTCTTTGTCGACCACGACGACGGCGTCGCGGCTGCCACAGGTTGCAAAGAGGACAGAGAAGACGGCCTGGCGTATTTGTGTTTCATCATCGGTCGCCTTGTGCTTTGGTGTGAGGGGATTGCTGTCTTTGCCGTCTGGCAGGCCATCCTTGTCGGAATCCGGATTGTCTGGATCGGTGAGTAAACGCTGCTCTTCGATGTCGGGCAGTTCGTCTTTGTCTGAGTCTACGAGGCTGTCGCTCAGGCGGGATTCTATGGTCTGGCCGTTGCATGTGATCGTGACCGATTTGTTCTTGATTTTGAGTTGGCATGTCTCGTTCCATATCCTCTCGGATTTGCGGGTCAGCTTTGGCATGTTGGGCAGATCGAGCAGGATGGGCTGGGACCAGGCGTCTTTGCCGATTGACTGTGTGAGCCAGATATCCTGCGTACCGTAGCGACTCCATGCGAATATGGCCCACGACTTGTCGTTCTCGTCGGTTGCCGTGGCGAGCGGGTCCAGGTAAATAGATGCAAAGTGGTCTATCGCGTAGTCGATTTGGCCGAATCGGAAGGGTAGCGGGTTGGTAAAGCGATTTTTGCTCCAGAGTTCGAATTCCTTGATGGCGTTGACGGCCGGGATTGTGCCGATTCTGCCGAGTGCAGTCAGAGCTTGCTGCTTGAGTTCACGGTTGTAGTTGGGCATGGTCAGGAAATCTTTGAGATGGGTGACCGCCTCTGGGGTGCCCGCCGCTTCAAGCTGCTTGATTGCCTTGAGATGCGGGTCCTCTTCTGGAACCGACAGGCCGTAAGTGACGGTTGAGGCGTCTTTAAAGAGGATTCTCCTCTGCCTGGCCAGTGGCAATTCGGAGCTTTCGGCCTTTTGAACGACGCAAAACAGGGCTGCAAGGCAAAATAATGTGATTGTGCTGAATTTGAAACGTTTCATTTCTTCCCTTTCTACCGTTTTTGAGTATGAGCTTCAAGCGGTTTCAAGCGGTCCGCAGGTACAATCCAACTATCTTAATTGACGCAAAAAAAGCCAGAGTGGTTTACAAGATTTTTGGCGGTTTTAGGTCTATGAGGACGATGGTTATATTGTCGTGGCCACCGGCGTCGTTTGTTTTAGAAATTGTATGGTTGTAAGGTTATTGTCTGGCGTTAGTTAAATAAATGTTTGCAGGTGTGGTTGATGGTTTGTACAATGGCCGGACTAAAATGAGGTTTATAAATGGCTGACAGTGTTGCGAAAAGGACTGATTCGGCAGGTGGCGGTGCGGATGCGGCCAGCTACCTCGGTCGGAGTATGCCCGAATCCCTGATGGCCGAGGCTGCGGTGTTGGGTTCTATGATAATCGATCCGCGGTGCATCGGCGACATTGCCGAGCAGTTGAGTACGTCTGCGTTCTACCGTATCGAACACCAGCTTATGTTCGAAGGGTTGATATCTCTTTACGAGAAGGATGCGCCGGACAGTGTTGATGCGGTTATGCTTCGCAACGAACTTGAGAAGCGCAAGACTCTGAAGGAGGTGGGCGGGGTTGATTATATCGCTCGCGTGATGGATTCGGTTCCTTCCTCTGCCAATGCGGAATACTATACGAACATCGTCAAGGACAAGCATCTTCTTCGCGAGCTGATCGCGGTAACGACGGAGGTCCTTAACGACGCTTACGATCCGGGCGGTGAAATCGACGAGAAACTCGACGAGGCCGAACGCAAGATATTCAAGATAACGGACAAGCATATTATAGGTTCATCGGTGCCCTTGAAGGACCTGGTTGCACGTGTTTACGAACTTATCGAGAAGCGCGGGGGCAGTCATGTTACGGGTCTTGCGACGGGTTTTCATGAGTTTGACGATTTGACTTGCGGTCTTCAGAAGGGTGAGATGATAATTGTTGCGGGCCGGCCGAGTATGGGCAAGACGGCGTTGGCGCTGAACATGGCCGAGTATATCGGTATTGCCGAGAAGATTCCCATTGCGATATTTTCCCTGGAGATGGGTCAGCAGCAGTTGGCGGAGCGTTTTTTGTGCAGTGTGAGCGAGACCGACAGTCAGAGTGTTCGCAAGGGTATTCTTGACGAGCGGGACTATCACAAACTTATCGACGCGTGCGGCCAGTTGGCCGAGGCGAAGGTTTATATCGACGATACGGCGAGTCTTACTCCGCTTGCGCTTCGGGCCAAGGCCAGGAGGCTCAAGGGCCTTTATGATATTCAGTGCATTATGGTCGACTATCTCCAGCTTATGCACGCGGGGGGCAGGGTTGAGTCTCGTCAGCAGGAGATAACGACCATTTCGAGATATCTCAAGGCGCTTGCCAGGGAGCTTAACATTCCTGTAGTGGTAATGAGCCAGCTCAATCGTTCACCCGAGGGCAGGGAAGATCACAGGCCGAGGATGAGTGATTTGCGTGAGAGCGGTAGTATCGAGCAGGACGCCGATGTTGTGGTTCTTCTTCATCGTGAGGATTACTACCGGCATGATGAGAGCGAGTATGAGAAGAACGGTAAGGCGGAACTGATAATAGCAAAGCAACGTAACGGCCCAACGGATACAGTTGATCTTATTTTCCGTGAGAAGTTCACACGATTCGAGAATGCCTCCCACATCGAGCAGTCCTCGGTGCCATTTTAGGAGAATCAAGGATGAGGAATACATGGACGGTTGTTTTTTTGTCGGTATCGATATTGTTGTGTCTGCCCGATGCGGCGTGGTGTCAGGCTCCCGGCGGGGAGGGTCTTGAGATAGGCAGCGTTGAGGTGGCCGGCAATGTCAGTGTGAGTAAAGAGATGGTTTTGTCGAAAGTTCGCAGCCGTAAAGGTGATGCTTTTTCCTCGGAAAGGGCCTCTGAAGACGCCCGTCGGGTAGCCGACGAGTTGACTGCCGTCGACTACAGTTACTATAACAAGGTGATTGCCGACAATAAGGTGCTGCTGACATTTGTAGTTGTCGAGCGAAGTCTTGTTAGGTCGATACAGCTTGTCGGCAACATGAAAATCAAGGACAAAAAGCTGCTTAAGAAACTGGATTTCAAGGTTGGCGATCACCTTAGTGACATAGCCTCGGCGGAGGCGGGCAGATTTGCGATTGAAGAATATTATCTTAAGAAAGGTTACGCGTTTGCCAATGTCACGCTCGATGACAGCGAGATCGGCAGCGGCAACGTTATTTATATAATCAACGAGGGTCCGCGAGTTAAGGTCCGCTCTGTGAAATTTGTTGGTAACAAGGATTTCAAGTCACGTCAGCTCAAGAAGGTTGTAAAGACGGGGAGGAAGAAGATGTATGTTCTAACCCGATACTTTTCTCGCGATCAATTAGCTAAGGATCTGTCGAAACTTCAGAGCGTTTATTATGACAGGGGTTATCTCAACGCGGTGATAACGGAAAAGCTCGAGTTTAACGAGGACAAGAGCCGTGTGAATGTGAGTTTTGAGATGACTGAGGGCCCGGTTTACCGTATTGAAAGGATTATGATAAGCGGCAACGAGCATTTCAGCAGTGAGCTGCTCGGGGCCGAGCTTAAAATCAAGCAGGGAAAAGTTTACAACAGAGGCAGGGCGGTCGGCGATACTAAACGGCTGCTGAAGGTTTACCGCGAGCAGGGGTATGTCGATGTCGATATCGCGCCGGTGAGCCCTCGATTTGTCTCTGAAAACAGTGTGGAGGTTGAGTTTTCGATAATCGAAGGCGATCAGTTCCGTATCGGTCGTATTGACATTACGGGCAACAAGCAGGTTCAGGAAAAGGTTGTTCGGAATGTCCTGGATGAGTATAACTTCACTCCGGGTCAGTTGTACGACGCTCACATGGCTCCGAAGCAGGGCGGCGGGGAGTTAGAGACGCGGGTGCAACGAATGGTTTTGGGTCAGTCGGTGTCGATTACTCCGCTGGAGACGGCGGCGGAGGGGCAGAAGAATGCGGAAGTTCATCTTGTCGAAGGGCAGACAGGCCAGGTTATGTTGGGCGCCGGCGTCGCCAGTGACAGCGGCCTGATCGGTCAGGTGGTTTACCAGCAGCGGAATTTCGACATCAGCGACTGGCCTGAGAGTTGGCGTGAGTTTTTCACGGGTCGGGCGTTTAGAGGCGCCGGTCAGACTCTCCGGATTGCTCTCGAACCGGGCACCGAGGTAAGCGAGTATTCGGTCAGCTTCAGCGACCCGTATCTTCTGGACAAGCCTATAGGGCTAGACGTTGTCGGTTCGAGTTGGGAGAGGGGCCGGGAGAGCTACGACGAGGCGCGTCTGAAAGGCTATCTGGGATTTGAGAAGCGCGATAAGAATCGCCGGCGCAGGAGCATCGCTTTCCGTGGCGAAAATGTGGATATCAGCGATATTGATTTTGATGGGCCGAAGGAAGTCAAGGATGACAGGGGCGACAACGCTCTGTTCGGCGTCAAGTTCGGGATGGGCAGGGACCTTACGAACGATGTTTACTATCCGACGACGGGTGACGATTATCGAATAAGCTACGAGCAGGTCGGCGGAGATCATACTTTCGGGATTCTCAGCGGTACGTTCGGTCGTTACATAACTATACACGAAGATATCGCCGAGCGCAAGACGGTTCTTGCCGGTCGCATTCACGGCGCGACCACTGTAGGCGATGCCCCGGTTTTCGAGAAGTTTTACGCGGGCGGTTCCAAGAGCATCCGCGGTTTCGATTATCGTGGCGTGAGCACGCGCGGCGTGCCGGTAATCAACGGTATCCCGCAGGTTGGGGCGGAGAAGAAGGATCCGATAGGCAGTGACTGGATGGTTTTAGTGAATGCGGAAGTGATAGTGCCCCTGGTCAGCGAGAACTTCAGTTGGCTGTTCTTCGTAGACGGAGGAGCTATTGACAGCGGCAACTTCCGCTCTGCGATAGGAACAGGCATTCAGATAATGATACCGCAGTGGTTCGGGCCGGTTCCGATGCGATTTGAGATCGCTACGCCTATAACCAAGGACGATGAAGACGATGTCCAGGTATTCAGTTTTTCGGTTGGCCGTCTGTTTTAGTTTGAGAATCAGGGTGATGGGTTATTTGGAATTTATTGCGACATAATATAATTGAGGAAAGGAACACTTATGAAACCGAAGGTATTAGTTTTGAGTATTCTTTCAGCAGTACTGCTGCTGGTTACATGCTATGAGTTCAGCCGGGCGGCGCCCAAGTCGAAGGCTGGCGGTTCAAAGACAGGTGTTGTCAGCATCCGCAAAATCTCTCGCGACAGCCTCCGAAGCAAGAACTACATGGATCGGGCGATGGCTGAAGAGAAAATGATTGTCAGCAAGTTGCAGTCGCTTGCAAAAGAGATCGAAGCCAACGAGGCCGGGCTTATGGCGCTGATAGTAGACAGCAGCGACTACAGAGCGGCCCGGGAGGATATTCTCATGAAGCGAGCGAACCTGGAGAGCCAGCAAAGCTATCACAAACAGCGTATAGAGATGAACGACAAGCGTTGGAATGAAGAGTTGTATAATGAAATTATCGAGATAATCGGTCAGATCTCCAAAGAGAAAGGTCTCGATTTGGTTCTTGAGAAGAGTGAGCCTCAGCTTCCGGCGGTCAGCGCCAGCGAACTCGGTCTGATCATTCGCACTCATAAGGTTTTGTACAGCGGGGGTTGCGTTGACCTTACTGATGATGTGATAATGCGTCTTGACGCAGCGGCGGCAGCGCCGAAATAAGTATTATCAGTCCGAACTCAGATATTTAAGTTTGATGATTACAGGTTGCGAGGCGGGTAAAACGGGCCGTCCGGAATCTTTGTTCGATTCTGAGATGGAGGTAATTGAAATGGTATTGACAGTTGCGCAATTGGCAGAAAGGCTCGGAGCCGAGTTGGTATGTAACGGCGAATCGTCCGAGTTGCCGATAAGCGGCGCTGCGCCTGTCGAAGGAGGCGGCGAGAATACGGTGACATTCGCCACCAATCTCAAACACAAGGATAAACTTGCCGGTTCCGGCTCTTCGGCTGTTCTCGTTTCAGAGCGGGTAAGCAATTTTAAGGGGGCACAATTGATTGTGTCCGATGTCGGCGCGGCTTTGATAGAAGTGCTTGGTTTCTTCGCTCCGAAAATAAGCGCTCCGCCGGAAGGCATCGATCCGACAGCGAAGGTTGCGCCGAAGGTCAATATCGGCGAGGGCGCATCGATCGGCCCTTTTGCGGTGATCGATTATGGTGTCGAGATCGGCTCGCACACGATAATCGGCAGCGGCTGTAAAATAGGTGAGAATACGAAGGTGGGTGAGAACTGCCGGATTGACAGCAATGTCGTGGTCTTTCACAATTGCACGATCGGCAATAATGTCGTCATTCAGGCCAACAGTGCGATCGGCTCAGTAGGTTTTGGTTACAACTTCATCGACGGCGTTCACCGGCTTATTCCCCATAACGGCGGAGTCGTGATAGAAGACTTTGTTGAGATTGGGGCCAACTGCTGCGTTGACCGGGCCAAGTTCGACAATACGATAATAGGGGCTGGTACTAAAATTGACAATCTTGTTCAAATCGCCCACAACGTGGTGATCGGAAAGTGCTGTCTGATAGTCGCCCAGGTCGGCATTTCCGGCAGTTGCAGACTTGGAGATGGCGTTGTGATTGCGGGCCAGTCGGGCGTGGCGGACAATATAACCATAGGCGCCGGCGTCAAAGTGGGCGCCAAGTCGGGCGTAATTGGCGATGTAGAAGCCGGGCAAAAGCTTGCCGGCATGCCGGCAAGGCCGAGCAGAGAGGTCTGGCGGACACTTGGTTTGACTAAGCGTTTGCCCCAGATGGCAGAACAATTGAAGCAGCTAAATAAGAGGATCGAACGGCTTGAAGCTGCAGACGACGATAAAAAATGAGGGTAGGATTTCCGGTAAGGGCTTGTTCGGCGGTCAGGATGCAAAGGTTGTTTTTCGCCCCGCCTCTGAAGATTCCGGCGTGGTTTTTGTTCGCGCCGATATCGCTGAGCCGGTTCGGATCAGTGCGATAGCTACGAACGTAGCGGAGCGCAGCCGCCGAACGACGATTAAGAAAGGCTCTGTTAGTGTCGAGACGACGGAACACTGCCTTGCAGCGGTGAGCGCATTGGGCATTGACAACCTGACGATAGAGGTTTACGGCCCCGAGTTGCCCGGCGCCGATTGCAGCAGCGCCGAGTATTTCAAGATTCTCAAACGAAGCGGTCTCGTCGAGCAGAAAACCAGCCGGAAAGAGTATGTCATCAACAAGCCGATAAGCATAAGCGCCGGCGATGCGTCGATATATGCTTTGCCTTACGCCGATGAAGGGCTCAGTGTTACATATGACCTCGATTACGGCGGGCATACCGGGATAGGGAGGCAGATTTACAGTTACCATCTTGGGGCTGACAGTTTCGAGAAGAACATTGCCCCTGCGCGGACGTTCTTGTTAGAAGCCGAGGCCAAGCAATTTCAGGCTCGCGGGATAGGCGCCCATCTTAGTCCCCGTGACATTCTTGTAATCAATTCGGACGGTCCTATTCGCAACAGTTTTCGCTTTTCGGACGAATGTGTGCGGCACAAGATTATCGATTTGATAGGCGATTTGGCGCTGGTGGGCAGGGCTTTGCGTGGCAGGATTGTTTCGTATCGCAGCGGCCATTCTCTGAACCAGCAGCTTGCGAGAAAGCTTTACGACAGCGCCGAGCAGCAGGAGCGGATGCAGGAATTCGGCACGGACGCGCTGCTTGACATTCGTCAGATCTCCAGGATTTTACCGCACAGGTATCCGTTTTTGTTA
>Ga0075123_10000440_pt1 | contig 22171 bp, 26 predicted proteins | sample AntAceMetag02UKX_FD_69808 | JGI IMG/M metagenome (GOLD analysis project Ga0075123, IMG submission 69808) | Saline lake microbial communities from Ace Lake, Antarctica - Antarctic Ace Lake Metagenome 02UKX | ecosystem: Environmental > Aquatic > Non-marine Saline and Alkaline > Saline | place... | reverse complement strand
CCTGGAATAAGTTCAATTAAATTTTTAAAATTCACCTTTTTTATAAAAATATTCGATAAAAATAACAATCCATAACCAATTAAAATATTTATATTTATTGACTTCTCGTTCAGGCACTATATAGGAATAAATCCTGAGATCGGTTACTTTGAAATTATTCCAAACCCATTAATTTTTCAACATTGAACAAAATCTGTTGCCTAATCGATGTCGGTAATATTTTTTAAAGGAATACAGACTATGCCTAAAGTGAGCTAAATTAAAAAATACATCAGGCTTGTACTTTAGTGCACTTCAAACTTTAGGCACTTTAGCTCACTATTACCCTTTTTATAAATTCTGGATTAAATAAAACAAATTACTTTTTTTGATTGATGCGGCTTTGCCGCGCTGAGTCCTATGCTGGAAGTGAGATGCTGAATGTTGAGCCCTTTCCATATTTACTTTTTACCGATAATCTGCCATTATGCGCGGATATTATGTGATGACAGATAGTTAAACCTAAACCGGTACCATAATCTTTAGTCGTAAAAAATGGATTAAAGATTTCATTGATGTATTCCTCAGGTATTCCTGAACCAGTATCAATTACATCAACGTTTATAATTTTATTCTCTGAATCAAAGGTGCTTTTCAAGGTAACAGTTCCTCCTCTAGATGTAGCTTGAAAGGCATTCAAAATAATATTCATAAATAAATGCTGTAAAGTTTTTTCGTCGCCCTTTGATTTAGGCAAATTACTTCTCAAAGCCTTCTTAATAGCAAGTCTTCTTTTTTCGGCTTCTGGTTTTAATAATTTGAGCGTAGCTCTGATAATTTTATTGATATCGTTGTATTTAATTTCCATTTCAGTAGGCTTTGCAAAATTTAGCAAATTTGTTACCAAAATGTTAGCGTTTCTGACATTACGATTGATAACTTGAAAGTGCTCTTTCAAGTCATTATCCAAATTATGCTTCTCCAAACAAAATTGAGCAGAGGCACTTATGACCGCTAAAGGATTTCGTAATTCATGGGCAATACCAACAGCCAACTGACCCACAGAAGCTAACTTTTCTGAATGGATAAGTTTATCATTTAAAGACTGTTCTCCGCTTTTATTCAATACTTCCCCTTTTTCTTTTGTCCCTTTACTTTCCAATACTTAGAAAACTCACGATCTGATCCCTTTTTCGAAGGGCAAACGATGTATCAGATATTTTACTTCTATATCTTTGGGCAAAAATTTATCTACGGTATGCATCATTCCTATAAATAGTATCGCTATTTCATTTTTTCTTAGAGTTTGGTCTATCCTATTGGCAATGAACTTATCTCGATTGATGAGAAGTTTTTTGCCGGTCCAATTATATTCTTTGGTTAAATTTTTTCTTTGTAGGTCATTTTTTGCATGAACAACTTTTTGAAGAGTGTCATATTCTTGCAAGAGGAGCTTGCTGTCTTCGGTTCCCTCAAGTTTGCAACCCCATTTTACTAAGTCTAGCACAATTTTATGATTTATGCTTCCCATTTTTGCCAACTCAGAAACGATTTCTAACTCTCGTCCACACACAGGAAGTCCATCCTGATAAATTCTCACACTTTGCCAGTCCAGATTCAATTGGACAATTCTTTCATTTATTCCAAGCCACATCTCATCTATAGCCTTGGTATGGGCTTTCCATTTTTTTTGATTATATTTTTTTTTATATTCTTTTTCTAAAAATTCTGCCATGGAGCCCAAATCGGCCTCGGTATGTATGATGGGAACGCAAATTAATTTTCGCATTCTTTTTCTCTTTCTACCTCTTCAAACAAGGAATGAATAAACTTGAGATCAAACGGCTTGGTAACATAATCATAAGCCCCTAATTGCATAGCCTGCCGTGCTGTATTTATGTCCCCGTGACCAGTCAGCATAATCACAGCACTTTTCTTATGCGGATCGATTTCTCTGATCTGCCGCAGAGTTTCGATACCATCCTGATCTGGCATTCGTATGTCTAATAATACGATATCCGGAGACTCATGACGACAGGAGGTGATTGCCTCTTTTCCGCTCTTAGCTGTAAAAACTTGATAGCCAAAAGGTTTTAGCGTACGGGAAAGAATATCTCGCATCATCTCTTCATCATCGACTACCAGCACTTTTATTTTCTTATCCATTTTTATTGTTCCTCCGCTTTTTTTTATTAATTAAACGATATAAAGTGATTTCCAATATACCATTATTTAAGGTTGAATCTATCCTATGGGGTTCTATTTCAAAAGGGATAAGTACCTCTTTTAAATATTTTCTTGTACCATTGGTAGTCTCTGCTGTTGCCTCAATGAGGAGGATATCAGTCATGGTCTTAATTACAATGTTTTTCTTTTTTACACCTGGCAAATCTGCCAATACTAAAACACTTTCAGTATCCTCATAGATATTTATATAAGGTTCCTGAATTTTATCCACCAGGAGAGACTTTTGAAATCTCTCAAAGCCAGGTTCTCTAGTAAATACCCACGTCCTTGGTTGAAACCTCCCTATTGACCTTTGTTGGCTGCTCACACTAACTTTTTGATGCCCAATTCTTCGCTCCTCTGGTTTTGGTTTAGGCATAGAGACATCTCGCATTGTTTTAATATTTTTAAGTCCCTTTTTTTGCATTTTAAAATTTACCTCTCATTGCTATCTTTTAGAATCAATGTTTATTTCACGATGCTCTATTTTAATTATTTTCTAACTGTATTAATTGCTTCCTGAAAATGTCTTCTTTTAATTTTAAATTTGCTATAATCAAATTTTGTGCCCTGGAAAGCATCTACAAAATCTTCAATAGCAAGTAAAACTGCTTTTTTGCAAATAGATTCTATGTCGGCTCCGACAAGACCATCGGTTATTTTAGTCAGAGATTTCACATCCACATCTTTAGCCAAAGGTTTATCTTTTGTATGAACCTTGAAAATTTCCAGTCTTGCTTCCTCATCAGGATTTGGCATCTCTATTAAATAATCAAAGCGACCTGGACGTAGAATAGCTGAATCAACCATATCTATTCTATTGGTAGCGGCTAAAACCACCACATTCTTCAGTCCCTCAATACCATCCAATTCGGTGAGTAGCTGACTAATAACCCTCTCGGTGACATGGGAATCGCTGCCCCCAGCACCCCGCTCTGGTGCTATGGCATCAATTTCATCAAAGAAAAGGATGCAAGGGGCTGCCTGTCTGGACTTCTTGAAGACTTCCCGCACCCCTTTCTCACTTTCTCCTACCCATTTAGAGATTAATTCAGGTCCTTTTATCGAAATAAAATTAGTTTCACTCTCGGTGGCTACAGCTTTTGCCAACAGGGTCTTTCCTGTACCAGGAGGACCATAAAGTAAAATACCTCGAGGTGGTTCTGCTTTAGCATAGCTAAAGAGTTCAGGATATTTTAAAGGCCAGTCGATGGCTTCGATCAATTGTTGTTTGATCTCAGTGAGTCCGCCGACCTGATCCCAATGCACATTAGGAATCTCAATCGACACCTCTCTTATAGCTGAAGCTTCAACTTCTTTAAAAGCCTCCATAAAATGGTCCATGGTCACTTCTAACTCTAACAGCGATTCATAGGGTATCGATTCCATAGAGAATTCTATCTCGGGGAAAATACCGCGCAAACAACTCATTGCAGCTTCCCGAGAGAGTGCGCCCAAATCAGCACCCACGAAACCATGGGTCAAATCTGCTAATCTTTCCAGATCAACATCTTTGGCTAACGGCATACCGCGAGTATGGATTTCCAAAATCTCTTTCCTTCCGTTTCTATCGGGAATGCCAATGGAGATTTCACGATCAAATCGACCTGGGCGCCTCAAAGCCGGATCAATCATATTGGCAATATTAGTTGCTCCAATAACAATGACATTTCCTCTTCCCTCTAACCCGTCCATTAAAGCCAACAGTTGTGCTACTACTCTTTTTTCTACGTCTCCGACTACGGACTCTCTTTTAGGGGAGATGGCGTCAATTTCATCTAAAAAAATGATGCTGGGAGCATTCTTAGATGCCTGCTCGAAGATATCGCGCAATTTGGCTTCACTCTCACCATAGAATTTATGAATGACCTCAGGACCATTGACAGCCACGAAATATGCCTCGGTCTCATTGGCAACAGCACGGGCGATTAGGGTCTTTCCTGTACCAGGCGGCCCCAGAAGTAAAACACCTTTGGGAGGATCAATCCCCAAGCGCTCGAAAACCTGCGGATATTTTAACGGTAACTCAATCATTTCTCTGATCCTATGAATCTCTTTGTGAAGACCGCCAATATCTTCATAAGAAATCCGTTTCCCCTTTCTTTTTTCGACAGCGGTCTCTTTAATTCGAATTAACGTGGTTGGCTGGACGGCAACTGGGCCCGATGGGATGGTTTCTTCGACCTTATAATCTTGAAAACTCGATCCAAATAGTGTTGCTCTAACAGCATCGCCTACGATCAAAGGCAGTCCTTCGATCAATCTACCGATATAGCGAATGTCTCTTTCCCTTTGACTGGTTTGCATCACAGAAAGTGGGGAGAGCACAATCTTCTTAGCCGGTTGGAAAGAAGTTTTTTGGATGGCTACCTTTTCATCAATTCCGACCTGGGCATTTTTCCGGATAATCCCATCGATTTGGACGATGCTTTTGCCTCTTAAGTCGGCATACGTGGGCATGAGTTTAGCCACTGTTTTTTTCTTGCCACTGATTTGAACCACGTCTCCAACTTCAGCATCGATTTCTTTCATATCCTTGGGATCAACTCGCGCGATACCTCTACCAACATCCTTGGCTAAGGATTCGGATACTCGTAATGCTATCGATGCATCGTTCTTTCTTTGAGTGCTTTGCATATAAATTCTCCTCAAATTTTATTTTTTTCTTACAAATACTTTTTTTGAAAAGTTATTCAAGTGATCTATCCCCGTTTTTTCATAAGGGAACAGCGGAACCTCGGTGAAAAAATAATCAGGAAACTGCATTTTTGTCTTTTGTATATATGCTTGCTGTTCTTTCCGTTTAGCGGTGCAAAAATCACACCGGGCAGAAGGAATAACCATATTCATCACAATATGATGGCAAGGAAACTTTAATTTCTTCAGGGTAATGAGAAGGCGCGCCATTTCTAAAATTCCTAAAGCTTCGGGGATGGCAATCATCACAAACTCAGTCCTTGTTGGATCCATGAGCGTTTCATGAATTCGCTTCACCTGTTTGGAAAGGTCCAGCAAAGATCTAACCAGATGGGTTAATTTCACTACATTCTTGTATTTTAAAAGTATTTTGAACAAGGTCTTCAACCACTCTCTGATAAGAGTGGGAAATTCGAGAAAACGAAGCAGATGTCCAGTCGCCGCACTGTCTAAAATGTATTGATCAAATTGTCCTTTTTCCATAAAATCTATGATCTGTTTTAATGCCATTAATTCGTCTAAGCCGGGAGGAGAAAGTTCGACCAGTTCACTCATTGCGTTACGATCAAAATTCATATCGATCTTGTCGCCTAAAAACTCGCCAAAAATCTCATTTATATCTGTGCGATATTGCATTTTAAACTCTTCAAAAAGCCTGGCTGCATCTATTTCCAGTGCATAAAGACTCTCCGTCCCCTTGATAAGAGTAATCTTATTACCAATAGGCTGACCGAACGCATCGGATAGCCCATGTGCTGGGTCGTTAGAAAAGACCAGTATCTTTCGGTCAGGATAATGTTTGACCATCTTGAGAGCAGTGGCAGTTGCTAACGTGGTTTTGCCTACGCCCCCCTTTCCACTAAAAACTAAAAACGGCAGTCCCCTATCTAAAAGATCAGACATTTTTGAAGAAGTCGATACAATTTCAGGTGAAGTTTCGATCCATCGAACAGTACGATAATGACTAATTTTGCCAAACAAAACATCTGCAAACTTTCCGAGAGAGTTAATGCCTCGAATTTCATGAGGGAACAAAGGTATTTTGATGAGATTATACCTGGCAAACTTATTTTTCATCTCTGCCAAACAGCTTTCTTGTTCTCTTCTTTTGGATGAACACAAGTCGCATTTACTTTCTTCCCTCAAGCGATTAATAATGATGTTTCGGACAAAAATACAAAATCCACTCAGGGTATTAACCAGCCTTTCTGTTTCCATTAGGGACATGGGTTCAGGAATAGTTACCGGTACGAATTCTGTTATTTGGCAATTTTTCAACAGTGATTTGACTCTTTCCACATCCGTCGCCATCATCTCTAAAAACTCATCAGCATCATCCTTAACATATCTACCAAAAAGCTGTTTCATTATGAAGCGATGTTTTTCCTGCATCACATGCATAACCTGGATCCATTTAGCCATCTGCTCGGGTAGAGCCAACAGCCTGATAGTATGTCCGGTAGGGGCAGTATCCAGGATAATCAGGTCATACTCAGCGGATTTTAGAATATCTGCAACATTGATAATAGCCATGAGTTCATCCAGCCCCGGCAATGAAAGACTAAAAAAATCGTTTATATCATCACGATCCAGGTAAGTTCCGCGCTCAGCTAATTTTTTGATTACCTCCCCATGTTCCTTTTTAAACTCAGCAAACAATTTTTGGGGATCTATTTCCATAGCCGAGATATTTTTTACCCCAGGTATCGGAGTAATCTCATTTCCTATCTCACAGTCAAAACTATCTGCCAAAGAGTGTGCAGGATCAGTAGAGACGACCAGTATCTCTTTATTTCCATCCATTTGGCTGAGATGAACTGCTGTCGCTGCAGCCGAGGTCGTCTTTCCACTTCCACCTTTGCCGCCAAAGAGAATCAATCGTAAATTTTTGTTATCAAGAATTGTTGAAAAATTTGCCTGTATTATTTTTTTATTCCTTTTTACTTTTCTAATCAGCATTAACATTAGCCGCTACCAGCGCACCTTTAGCAACGGATCTTAATGGCTGGGATGCCATTCTTATATTTCCAACTGGGATAGGTAATGGTATTTGTTTTATATGCCTTTCAAACCTGCCTGAAAAACCTTTGGGCAAAGAGGTTCCTCCTGATATAGCAATATTAAGAGGTTTCTGTATCTGCGGCAGTCTGCTCGTCTCATCAAATTTCTGTCTTATATTCTGGATAACATATTCAATAAGATGATCGTAATAAACCGACAACGCGCTCTCAATTTTATTTAAATTATTTTCTTTGTCAAGATCAAGAGAAGTTTCTTTTATTGAAGCGATCCTACTGGCAGTTTCATCAACGACCATCGCAACTTGCTGGTCAATCCAGTCTCCTGCTTTTGTGACAGAAAATTTAAAAACCGGCACAGACATAAAGCTTAGACAAACATTGACCATTCCTCCACCGAAAGAAATGCCAAATCCGGTAAAGTCCTCATCAGCCAACTCGGATAATATAACGGCATGGGCTTCGTTAATAGACCTGGGTGTATATCCCAATGTTTTCAAGAATCCTTCCAGTATCTTTTCGTGATAGATGATATCAAAGGAAGCATCGACCGGCTCACCCGGAACAGAAAAATAGGCTATCTCGCCATTATTAGAGGGCTCACCAATAACATTTTTTATCAGCACTTCCACAATAGGCAAAGCTTCTTTCTCGGAAGGACTTATTACGCCTTTTGATAAAGGTCTTCTCGTTTCTTTGTTAAACATATTAGCAAACTCGAGCGCCTCGTTGCCGACAACATACAGTTTATCGTCCTTTATTATGTATCTTACCTTTGAGTTGTCAAGTATCTTTTTTGTGAACTCGTTATGCTCGACCTCAAAAAAGGCATTTCGCTCAGAACGAAAAATTATTTTCCCATTTTTTTCCCTGGCACACTTAACAAATGCAGTTCCTATATCTATCCCTTTTCCCTTTTTATGTTCATTATTTGTTGTCCGTTCTACTTTTTTATTCGTTTTTATTTCGTCCATCTTTTTTTGCTCCTTTTATGAGATTTCTCAACAGTTCAACATTCTTTCCAATATCAGATTCTTGTTTTTCTGTGGTTACGCCAATTTTTTTGATATTAGATTCCAAATTTATACTTTCATCTTCAACAGGGAACTCAAAATCAGTTCTTATCCTGACTTTATCTTGCGTATCCTGGGTTCCTTTTCTTTCGATAGATGTATTAGAAATATTTATGCCACTCACTGCCTGATTCAATTCTTTTCTTATTTCCCCAGCTATTTCGCTGGCAATATCTTTTATCAAATTTTTATCAATTTCTGTTATTTTTTTTGCTGGTTTTTCGTTTTCCTTGTTTGCTAAAGAATAATAACCTTCTGAGCATGTCAGGTAACCTTTTCTGGTCAAATAGCGGCACAAATATTCAGTATAATCTAATGAAAAACCTACTTTTTTGCTTATTTGATTTTTAGTTGCTTTTCCTAACCGCGTAACAATCAAAATAATTTCAGCCTCTGTTCCTGCCACTGTCATCCTTTTTTCTGAACTCCTTTGGAAAAGACGATGGTATAAAAAGAATAATAATTTGGAAAGATATCTCTGCAATGTTTTTCGGCTTGTTTGGAAATGTATTTAGGGACCTGAATTAAGGGGATGGGATAAAATAAGTCCTAGTCGGATCATTACTATAATAAAGATCCGCCGAAGGAGGATTATCCACCTTAAACTCACAAATGTTTAATTTTCAGTATTGAAATAAATTGAAATGTCCAAGTTATTTAATCCAATCCCCTAAATAACTGTCCCATTTCATACTTTTTAACTCAAATATAATCAACATTGTTTATTCGACCAAATGGGTAATTTATATAATTCACTGTCCCTATTTTAGTCTATTTTAGTCAGTTTTACTTCGAGAATACCGTTCTTAAATAATTTGGATAAAGAGTCAGCTTTTACTGGCGAGTCCAATAGTATTTCTTTATTATATTTTCTATCTTTGTTCTCTGCCTGGATAGTCAAGATATCTCCCTTGAGAGTAGCCTTGATATCATTCTCCGCGACTCCGGGTAATTCAGCAAGAATTCGGATGTAACCTTCTTCATCAAACACATCTATAATTGGCTCACGCGTTTCATCAACTATGGGACCTTTTTCTGTCTGTTTAATATTTCCAAAATGTTCAACCTTTGGGCTACCGCCTATTCCCGTTTTGACTGAAAATCCGTAAACCCCTTTCAGGTCTTTTAGTGCCCCCTCTCCAGTAAACTCCTTGGTTTTTTCGATAACACCTTCGCCCTTCTCAGCCAACTCAGAGATAGAATCTATGAAATTGCCAATGCCTTTGAATAAATTTCCGAAGCCCAAATCGATATTAATCTCACCTTTTTTCTTTTGTTTATCACTCATAATAAATCTCCTTATTCTATTTGTTTGTCTATTTGTTAGAAAAATTAATTAATATCTGTACTGATTTTAAGGATCATAATGGGCTATTTTTTCTCCTGGACAATTTTTGCTTCCATTTTGGCTACCCTTTTCCGCAGATTCTTATTTTCATCTTCCAATTCATGCAATTCTTGCACATTGGTCGAAAGAAAGGAGTCGGTCTCCCACCAATTGATCCCCATCTCCATAGCCTTGTCCACGGATGCAATCATTAGTCGTATCTTAATGGTCAAAAGTTCAACATCCGCCAGCTTGATTTGGATATCGCCAGCAATGACAATGCCCTTGTCTAACACCCGTTCTAAAATATCAGCTAAGTTGGTGGCCTGTACTCCATGGATGATTTGGTTGCTCATATTTGCACCTCTATTTATTTAATAAGATTTCCTAATAACTCACATCAGATTGCCAAGGGGGCCCAATTCTAGGTTTAGATCTTCATCTTGAAGACCAAATATTAGCTTGAGTTGTTCAATTTTTTTATCCAGCGCCATATAGGTTAAACCAAGTTTTTGAATTTCAATATTGGCGAGACTCCCCTTTTGAATCCTGCGCATAGTTTCTCGTTCCATCAGTCTTTTAATGAGCACAACCAGGGTTAAAACTAATTTGGCTAAGCCCTGTTCGGTCTCTTTCGGCTTTGCTACATCAATAAGGGTAGAAATATTTTTTTCTGCCTTTTCAATCTCCTGTTCTAATCTTCTCACATGTTCTAATTCTGCTGCTGTTGGCTCTCGTGACGGATTGATTATAGATCTGCCACTGAGCTCTTCTGCTTTTGAGATCGAGGTAGCAATAAGTTTCAAGCCCACGTAAATTAGATCCACATCAGCTACCCTCACAGTCAGGTCTCCGACGACAACAGCGCCCTTCTCAATGACTTTATCTAACGCATCGATAAGAGTTACTTGTTGATTTTCAGCATATTGAGTCATATTCTTCCAACTTAGTGAAATTATAGGGTGGCCAGGGACCACTGTATTCAAATTGAAATCCCTTTTGATCCATTTCCCTGCTCAGTCTGTTTATCTCCTTCTTGAAATGCTCGACATCTCTCGTTTGAATTAAGTAAATTGCATTTAGAACCATAGGTTCACATTTACCTGTAAGTTCTTTATCTAAAATTTTCCCTTTGATACCGGTTTGAGCATGTTTCGTTAGAGCTAAAAAAATTTCCTGTGTATAAATTTCTATTTCTCTTGATATCTCAGAGGAAATTTGTTCTGCCATCTGTTTCTCAAAAAAATAAGCCATCCCTTTAGGCATGACAGATATCTTTTCTTGTGTAGCTTTCACATTGTCATTATTTTTTATTATCTCTTCCAGGGCTTTGCGATTTGACAAATAAACTTTCACTCCCCACTCTTGTTTCCCTTGAAGAAATGTTAATAAATTTTCAAATTCCGAATAGTGTTCGGCAACAGTTCGTTGTATTTTTTCTCTGCTTTTAAAGATAGTGCCAAAGGTCATGGGAATAACGGCTGAAGTATTACCATTACTTCGCATTGCTTCCTCTACTACCGCTTCATGGAGTTGCGACTTTTCCTTGATCCAATTTAAGTCTTCCTGGGCTTTCTGTTGGATCTCTTCAGAATCAAATTCTTCCAGAGGCACCTCGCTAACCACTGCTTCCAAATCTTGATAAGGAAACAGGAAGACTTTACTTTTGCCATCGATCCCTTCTGTAGTGATCTTTTGTTGAGCTTTCTCCCTAATACAATATAAGTAAAGTCCGTTCACCTTTAATGCTCCAGTTGTTTTGTTTTCTCCCAATAATGATTTACACAACCGTCTCTCCTTCGCTTTCCTGTATTGCTGTAATTTTTTCAACTATTTCTTTTTCTTGTACTTTGTATTCCTCTTCATCGATTTCATCCAGTTCATACTTGAGTTGCAGTTCCAAAAGTTTACCTTGCCAGTATTCTTTGTCATTAAGTTCTCTGTCCACATATTTCTGCAGTTCTTTGAAAATCCCTAAAAAACCCTTAAAAGGTAAAGTCAATATATCATCCACCAGTAATGCCATCAAGTTGTCTCCAAAATTAGCTCAATCCCAATTCCGCCAGATGGATAACTATTTCAATAAAGTTATATGTTGGAATCGGGCCAACGTAATTAATTCTCAATCGCCCGTTATTTGCTTTTTCAAATTTTTCGACAGCCTCATCAAAAAAATGCTCCTGGTTCTCATCTACCAAAAAAGAAGCGTTAATGATCATTTTATCGCCAATAATCTTGTTAGTTCGGTAGTCGATGCAGAGAGTTTTAAACAAACTTAAAATTTCTTCTCCTTCCCGATCACGTTTCTCCTCAAGGGCATCTTTAACCAATTTTCCTATTTCAATTCTTTGGTAATAACTCTTTTCCGAGGGTAACGCGTTAATTTGATCTCTCATCTTTTTAACATTTTCATTCTGCTGAAGGATTTCATTATATGCGATTTCACCATTCCAAAATACTTTTAAACCCAATTCTCGCTTGCCCTTCATAGCGGATAAATTTTCTTTAAACTCGTTATCTCGCTTTTCCAAAATTTTCAGAACGCTTGCTTCATCTTTAGCAATGGTGCCAAAGCGAACGGGCAGTGGAGTCAGATTTTTAAACATAGCCTCTTCAATCACTCGCTGATGCGCCAAATAATTGTCGCTTATAATGGAATAACTTACTATCGGCGAATCACTTACTACTGCACCAATATTTTTGTGGTGAATGCTAAATACTTTTGAGGGCGTTTTGCCGATATTTCTCGAAGTGAAAATTTGCTTTTTTTCTCCCTCAATAACACAGTAAATATATTTGCCCATTTTTTCCATCTAAATTTCCTCATGAATCAAAACCGTGTCGCTCACAACTTGTTCATTAAAAGAAAACCGGTAATTTTGACAAAAAGTCTCTAATATTTGATAAGCATCCGCAACGGCTTTAAATTTTTCTTCTACGTCAGTATTGTCATGGTTTTTATCAGGATGGTACTGGTTTGCTAAGATACGGTACGCGGACTTTATTTCGCTCATAGTTGCATCGCAGGGAAGTCCCAATATTTTTCTTGCTTCATCTATCAATTCAAAATCCGTTAGCCCAAGTTTTAGGTTAACAAAGCTGTATGGCGGTAGGGGACCTATATATTTGAAATTAAGCTCTCCTTCATGTTTGCTTGACAATTCATTGACCCTTTGGTCAAACTCTGATTCGGTTTTTTTGTCCACCAAAAAGGAGCCGTTAAAGATCATTTCTTCCCCCAATAATTTGCCGGACGCAAAATTGTGGCTGCCGTTTCGCAGAGTATTAAGAATATCGTTGCCATATTTTTTTTCTTTCGAGAAAATTGCTTCGTGGATGGCTTTACCAATTTTAATCTTGTCTAATTGATTTACCCCTTCAGAATCGGCACTAATACTATTTTTCATTTTGATAATTTCTTTGTCTGTGTTGGCAATTTCTTGAATCCAATTTTGTTTGTTGGCAAATGCCTGTACAACCAATTCAACTTTTCCTTGTACTCTGTTCAGAACGGTTTTAAATTGAAGGTAAGCACGCTCCAAAATCTTCTTAACTTGTTCGTCACTCTCGGCGATGTTTCCGAATTTCATGGGAACCAACGTGTAACTTTTCATAACCGTTTCATTTACAAATTGGTGAACTGCCATCAACTCCTTTAATTGTTTTTCTTCAAACCGATCAAATTCAGCGATAGGGTGGCTGCTGACCACGGCGGCGATATCTTTAAAATGAATGGTCGTAACCTCATCACCACGGCTGCCGACACCCATGGCACCAAATTTCTCATTCTGTTTTGTCTCAATGATGCCGTAAATATATTTCCCATCTTTTTTTTGCAATTCTACCCTCCACTAATGAATTTTATTGACCTTCACTAATGACTTTTTTAATTTCATTTCGAACAGTGTCCGAAAACTTTTGCTGGCGCTTTTCTATTTCTAACCAATTACTGTTTAGCTCCATATAGTCAGAATATAATTGATCTCGTATTTTAAGATAACGCTCAAACAACTCGGCACGCGTTGGCGTTTGATGCTTTGGTGTTGAGTATGATCTGGACTTGAAAGAGTCTTGCATAGTTCGTATGTCTTTGAGTCCTTTTATATTCATTTTCATTATCTTAAATCCCAACCACTTAAAATATAGACTCTTTTTTTTCTTTTACCTCAACAACGCCTTTACCACGACAATTTATACAAGAAAGCTGACCACTACGACCTGTTCCTCGGCACTTTGGACAAAGCTCGACAGGTTCTTTGACAGGAATGACTCCTTTTCCCTTGCAGCAAGTACAGGTAACCGTACTCCCTGAATGACCAACACCGCTTCCGCGACAGAAGGCGCACCTGACTACGGATCCTTCGATTCGATTTTCGCCTTTGCCACGGCAAACCGGGCATTTGGCATTAGTCCGCAGAGTAAATCCCGTCCCTCTGCAGTAGCCACACTTGTAAACACCGCCTGTCATAACTTCACCGACACTGCCCAATCTTTTACCTTGCCATTTATAGGTCTCCCATTCCATTTTTATCTCCCTTTAGGTTTATTAATTCCAATTTTCTGAGCTTAATATTTTGGATTTAGCTGATATCCAATTCTTATAACTACCACCATCCCATCCTTTTAAGAAACGCGATCTCTGTTTGGCATCGGTTTCCTTTTGCAATTTTTCAACAGCGTAAAATATTTCATCACAGGTGAAATTCCCTAAAGCTCTTTTAAGCAGTTCTTCTTTCTTGCCTTTTGTATTAAAAGCTTTGGTCTTTAGTAAATGCTTCAATTCTCTGTATTTTAGATTAGAGAGTGCTTCTTGCGCGCGTTTCTGTTGCTCTTTTTCTTCTAATACGAGTCGCTTTTCGGCTTCTTTTTCTTCGAGCCAGACTTTGATTTTTGAGTCATCAAACGTAGCAGCAGGCTTCTTTCGTATTCCAAGCGCCTTTGCCCACTCTTCGGCTCGTATCTTCTTCGCCAAAGCAAAAGGTTTTAGTCTTAACTTTTTCTTTTCGGCGCCAAGTCCCAGCGGTAAAACAAAGGGTTTAAACTTTAATTCTGCCATAGTCTCTTCTTTGGTTAATGTAAGTCAGCTTATTAATAATCAATCTCCATCGTCTTCCAATCTTTACCTTCTATTTTTGCATTGCTGGCTGAGCCTCTAACATTTCTCTCCGTTGCTTTTCCAGTACCGGTTGAATCTTGCTCTATCACTGCAATTTCATGATCAATTTCTTTCAACCGCACTTTATTTCTTTCAAGCCTTGTTTCCAGCACCTTCTTTTCTTTTTCCAAGCGATCCTTCTCATTATCGAGCATAAAAAGTCCGAGATATTTCGATTTATGGCCTTTAGGAATAGACTGAAGTTTGACACTCTGGCTTGTTCGTATGTTATCCAATCCGGCAATATCTGACATAAGACTATCCTTTTTGTCTTTTAGGGGGGTGGGATAAATTAATTGCTTATTATAACTTTAAAAATAATTGATTGACGATAAAATGTATAAATGGAATGGGGCTGTTATTTTACCCCGTTAGATATGAATCTGCAAACTTTTTTTGATTAATTGATAAATTATTATCTAACAGGGTTTATCCAACCCCCTTAATCAAATACAGATTCTATGCCGCTTCCGTTCGCGGGCGCATACTCTTTCGGCTGTATCCGGTGACATCAAAATTCTGGTTCAGCGTAACTTCGTAAACAGCAATTATTTCATCTAAAGCGACTTTTCGCATGTACTCGCCCTCTTCTATCGTTTCTACTAAAACACACCAGCCGTCTTCGCTGGGTTTTACCTCGATAACCCGTCCTGTCTTTTCCAAAACAGTTTCGAAAAACTTAAGAACAGCATTTGTAACTTTGGCTACGCTCATGGATCGATCCTCCATTTTTATATTAACTATTTTATTAACCTAATTACAGAATAATATTATCCTGATATTTAACCGACCTCGACCTACTGTGGTCGCTCTCGTCTCATTAACTGTATTTTGTGTTGATGCAAAGGTTTGAACTCAAAAAGCTGGCCTGATTTAATTTTCATGGTTTTGCGAACATTCTCAGGAATCTGAATTCTTCCCTTTTCATCAACTTTTGCAAAAGCTTTAATTAAGGACATAATTTTTTCTCCTTAGCAATGTTGGTCAATTAATTCTTCAATAAACTTAAAAGTCTCGGATTTGGGTGCGCCGTTCGATTCGAATACATGAATCTCCGAAGACAAAATATCGAGACAAATCTTTTTAAATTTATCGTTGGTTTTAGATGGTCGCATTTTCAACAGTTTGGTTACTTTAGCAATCTTGATAGATTCTCTCAAGCCAGGGGCATTTTTATGTTCCCTTTTCTCACGAAAATCCCGAACTATGTTGACAATTTTTTGGGCATCAGCTAAAGCAACCCCTGATCTTTTTTGGGTTATCTCAACCTCGGTTTGCGCATTTAAATGCCCCAATTCGATAGTAATCATTCTATCCAGCAATGCATCCTGGGCGCGGTGAATGCCTGCGTACTCTTCTGGATTGCTCGTAAAAATGGCTCGAAATTCAGGATGCACTTTTAGATAAACGTCCCCCTCGGTTTGACCGGGCAAATCCAGCATTTTTTCTTCCAAAACAGAAAGCAAGACGTTATTGGCTTCAGGACGAGACCTGGTAAATTCGTCGTATAACAACGTCAAACCATGTTTGCAAGCCAAAGAAAGGCGTTTGTCTATCCATTGCTTATCAACTCGCTCTTCTGTTTTTAAGACATGGTGAACAAAATTGTCCACAACTCTTTTCGACCGAAAACCATGTTCACCTCCCACCAAATCTGAAGTTGCAAACTCATCATCGCCGTGCAACATGATGACCGGGCGTTTTAATTCGGCAGCCAGGTACATTGCCAGTGAGGTTTTACCCGTTCCGGTAGGACCACAAAAATTTACCGGGTAGCCGGCGCCAATGTACATTTTGGCAGAATCTAAAAGATCCTTGATATAGGGCGTAATTACAAATTCATTATCGTGGATCGGTTCAATTACAGCAGAGGCGTTATTTTCCATTTTTTAACTCCATTTTAATAATCCATATTCTTTTCAATGCCCATGATATGTTCAATCAATGTGAATTTCTATGCCGCTTCTGTTTCAGGCATTTTTTTCTTGTAGGATTTAGCTTCTACAAAAACACCATTTGAACTGCAATATTTTTCAACCAGACTTGCAATAATTTTTTTGGTGTTGCTTTGCTCCTTACCGACTCCGACTCGGCTGGTTTCTGAGGCTAAAACGTCCATGCATATTTGTCGGAATATCTCATCCTTCGCGCTAACAGAAGCCTTGCGCGTCTTAGCCACTTTGGCAATCATTATACAGGCGCGGACAGTCGGTGCAAATTCATATTCGCCTGTTTCCCTAAAGCCCCGAACCACATCCACAATTTTTTCAGTATTCTTTTTTGTTATATGAGCTTTCGAGGCAGCAATGTTGACCTCAGTCTCCCGATCAAAATGATCTAAATCTATCGTGATCATTCGGTCTCTTAAAGCATCCTGCGCCTTATGGGTGCCAGCGTACTCTTCTGGATTGCTGGTGAAGATAGCCGTAAATTCGGGATCAACTTTGAGGTAGTTATCCCCTTCTCGTGCAACCGGCAAATCCATCATTTTCTCCTGCAATACAGAAAGGAGAATGTTGTTGGCTTCGGGACGCGAACGAGTGAATTCATCGTAAATCAGAGTGAAACCATACTTGCAGGCAACTGTCAAACGGTTATCCACCCAGCGCTTAGACATGTCTTCATCTGTCTTCAAAACAGAATGAATGAAATTGTCCACCACCTTTCTGATTCGATAACCGTGTTCTCCGCCCACCAGGTCTGACGTGCTGAACTCCTCATCACCGTGGATCATTACCACCGGTCGCCCGATTTTGGCCGAAATATGCATGGCCAGAGTGGTCTTACCAGTTCCAGACACCCCGCGAAAATGTATCGGGAAACCCGCCTCGATGAAGGACAAAGCGCGCTTGCTAATATCTCGCACATAAGGGGTTTCTATAAATCCATCCACTGAACGCGGCTCTATCAACGTCGTAATTTCTTGTGACATAATTTACCCTCACTTTACTTTCTTCTAATGCTTTACTTTTAGCCGTTAGTGATATTTAGTTTTAGCCAACACAATAATTATGCCATAAATAAAATATCCAAAGAAAGCACGCTTTATAAAACATGAATGGGAATATAACATTCTATATATATTTAATTTAGAACTCATACTAATAAATTTGACAATAGGTGCTAAGCGTGGAGAAGAACTGTTAATTCTCAATGTTATGTGAGAATTCGCACAGTCTAATTTATGCAGAACCAATCAAAAAACTCTAAGTTCTGTGATTTTAATATGTTGACTTTGGTGTGTGCTACCGCACAGAAATAGTGTGTGAAATATCACTTTCTCTATCATTAAATAGGTCATATTTTTTCATGCGCGCCCGCAGAGCAAAGCGGCTCAGTTTGAGCTTCTGCGCCGATTGAGTCTGGTTCCAGTCTGTAGTCTTTAAGGCTTCGTAAACCAAAATCTTCTCGACAGACTCTAAGGAAAGATCCTTCTCCGATATAGTTAATGTCCACTGTCCATTATTTTTCTGCACAGAAATTTCCTCAGAGGGTGATTTTTTCTGTTCGGGCAATTTGATATGAAGGTGTTCAGGGAGGATTAAATGCCCATCGGCTACCAATACGTCGCGCTCGACCACATTGCGCAGTTCTCTAACGTTTCCCGGCCAGGAATATTCTCTGAGCGTCCTTTCAGCAACAAAGGAGATGCCGTCTATTTGTTTGTGATATGATTCATTGTAATATTGCAGATAATGTTGGAACAGGGGTAAGATGTCTTCCCTTCGCTGCCGCAGAGGAGGCAGGTATATGGAAAACACATTGATACGGTGGAATAAGTCTTCACGAAAATGGCCCAATTTTACTGCTGCTTCAAGGTCTTTATTAGTAGCGGCAATCACTCTCACGTCCATGTCGATGTCGCTTGTCCCGCCAACTTTACGAAAATTTCTCTCTTCCAAAACCCGCAACAGCTTGGTCTGCATCAAAAGTGGCATATCCCCGATCTCATCCAGAAAAATCGTCCCACCCTCAGCTACCGTGAACAGCCCCTTCTTTGAACTTTTAGCGTCTGTAAAAGCTCCTCTCTCGTAGCCAAACAGTTCACTTTCCAATAAGGTACTGGGAACTGCCGCGCAACTCAAACCTACAAAGGGTTTGTGGGCTCTGGAACTATTATAATGGATGGCTTGAGCAATAACCTCTTTGCCAGTACCACTTTCTCCCTGCAACAGCACAGTAGTAGTATCGCCCTTAGAAACTTGAACTACCATCCTCAGAATCTCTTTCATCTGCGGGCTGACCGCGATGATGTTCTCAAAGTTATATTCAGTTGCTTGTTGTTGAGGCAAGCTTAGCGCTTCCTTTTTCTTCGCTCGCAACTCCAATTCATCGCTGATGGCGAACATCATGTCGCTTATTTTGACCGGGTCATTGACAAAATCGTAGGAGCTTTTCTCAAGAGTTTTTAACTCCTCTTCTATATATCCCGGGCTGGTCGGAACGACAATGAGCATCTCCGGATCAATTTGTCTAATCTGTTCAAGGAAGAGAAAGCCTTTCTCTCCCTCCATCTGTGAGCCAACAAAGATCAGATTGGGCTGTTGCTGCCGCGCCCGTCGGATGGTTTCCTCCTCCGAAGTTGTAACGATGACATCAAAATTTTCTTTGACAAAGATTTTCTCCCACATGTGTTGGGCAATCTCATTCTTCTCTAATAAAAGGACTGTGGACATGGAAAGATTACTCCTGTTTCTTTTATGTGTAATGGACAGGACTGCTCAATTCTAATTTTTATCCCCACGAAAAACACGAAAGTACACGAAAATTTCTAATTTTTGATTTTTTTCATGTCTTTTGGTGTATTTCGTGGGCAAAATAAATAGAGAATTTTTAGAACTGAACAACCCTGGTGTAATGGAGAGCTATTTGGCTTATTTTTACCTGCCCTTTAAGAATCCGGGCGGCTCTTCTTGTAGTTGTGTAATATCTTTGCAGGTGGGGCTTAGTGCATAGCCGTCAGGCTAAGCTGAACTATGGCAAAATTAGCAAGAATAGGCAAATTTAATAATTGACAATTCGCAATTAGCCGTTCACAATTGTCAATTAATTTTTAATTCAGATAATAACAAACAAAAAAATTGTCAATTGAAAATTGATAATCGTCAACGATAATAGCCTATTTTTCTCTTAGCTTGACGGTTATGGGGCTTAGTTCGTAGCCGTCAGTTTAAGAGAAAATGAGGATTAGATCATTGACAATTGTCTACTCTCAATTATCAATTCACAATTAAATTGCTTTTAATTTGATAATTAAAACAAAACATCACGATTAATTGTGAATTGAGAACTGCTAATTGTTAATTGTTAACGAAAAACTAATTCAAAATTTCTTAAACTGACGGCTATGGGTTTAATCGCCCTTCATTGCGGGACAACCCCGGCACCATTGCATTCGAGACAGGACAAATTCAAATCCGAAATTGACGCCCCGCTCCCTTCACAGACAGAACAGGTGGCATTGGGTTCTTTAACCGTTATGACCCCTTTGCCCATGCAGGCGGTGCAGTTTAATCTGGTGTGGGGATGAATCCCACTGCCGCCGCAAAAGGCGCATTTTACAAACGGTTGCTTCACTTTTACCTTTCCGCTACCGCCACAGACCGAACACACCGAATTTTCTGATAGAATTCCAAAGGGGTCTATACCTGTGCCGTTACAGAAAGCACACTTAATCTCTTTTGTTCGCCATTGGTGTTTATTTTCTACCGCCATATTCTCTCCTTTCAGTCGCTCGCAAAAACAATTATTTTCTATTATATATGAGTCTACTCTTAAAAGGCTTTTGGGGATTAATTTGGACTTTATTGTCCATGCTATGAATTGCCCCGACATTTATGTCGGGGAGCAGAATTTAACCCTGATATTTGGGGCTTTAGCCCCCTTTTTAGAGTTAACTCATATATTATTTGTATAAACATACTGTTAAGGAATTTTTCTGAATAGAGTAACTCAATCATTACGACTTTTTATTAAGCAGCAAGAATATAGAAATTATCATTTGTCTTTTTAATTTGCTCTACGTCAACCAACTGCTTAACGTATGGCGTCAGTTTCTGCCATTTCTCTCCAACAATATCTCCAATCGCGGTCAGCTTAATCCCATCGGGATCATTATCAGCGATAATGTCGTAGATTTGGTCTTTTGTTTTCTCGAACATTTGCTCTTTGGCTCTGCGCTTTTCTTGTTCAGCTTTCTCGGCTTCAGCTTTTGCCCTTAGTTCTGTTTTCTCAGTCTGTTTCCGGGCTTTCTCTTCTTCGAGTTGGCGAACTTTTTCGACTCCAAGGCTTCTCTTCTGAGCTAAAATTTCACTTAGCTCGTTCCACTGGGCTGCCATTCCTTCACGCTCATCTTTGAACTCGTTGAGCATTTGGGATGTCGCTTCTATCCTTTCGATGATTTCAGCTTGAGCCTGCTGGAAGCGCTCCTTTTCAGCCGCTGTCAACTCAGGTTTAACCTTTGCCAATTCGGCTCTCAGAGCATCGCTCATCTCCACGTGGGATTTTTGAAAGTCCGATAACATCTGGGATGTCGCTTCTATCCTTTCGCTGATTTCAGCTTGAGCCTGCTGGAAGCGCTCCTTTTCAGCCGCTGTCAACCCAGTTTTAACCTTTGCCAATTCAGCTCTCAGTGTATCGCTCATCTCCGCATGGGATTTTTGAAAGTCCGATAACATCTGGGATGTCGCTTCTATCCTTTCGCTGATTTCAGCTTGAGCCTGCTGGAAGCGCTCCTTTTCAGCCGCTGTTAACCCAGTTTTAACCTTTGCTAATTCAGCTCTCAGAGCATCGCTCATCTCCTTTGTCTCATCACGAAAGCGCCTCATTAATACTTTAGTATCTTTGGCGATATCAGAGACGTTTGCAACTCGGGCATCATAGGAATCTATTATGTCCTCTTTAATTCTACGCATTGCATCAACGTTTGACATTTTTCTGTCCTCCTTACGTAAGTTATTTAGCGTTGTTTTGAGATCTTTGATTCTCAAAAACTTGCCTTTTTTTAGAAGATTATTTAGTTCTTGTGTTAACTTTTCCTGATCTCGATGAAATTTTTGCAGCGAGTTGGTGGCTTCTTTCTCTCCCGTCTCTTGCTGCTTTTTTATATTTGATAAAAGAGCTTTGAAATCGTCTATTTTAGTTTTTTCATTCTCATTATTTTGAGAGTTACTTCCATCCACCAATAACTTTAACTGGTACACCATTGTTGTCTGTCTTTGGAGAAAATTCTTTAGCTTATTCTTAAGCTGGATTTCTCTTTGTTCCTGACAACCATTAATTTTCTCCATTATTTGATTGAAATCTTTATGTCGTAGAGAATTACTATTGGCTAAATTTTCTTTGAGTTCGTTGCTTATTTTATTTCTTTTATCTCGAAATTTCTCAATTATATCATAAGTATCAATAAGAGTTCCTGCTGTTGAAATTCTCTCTTCGTAAGAGTCGATGTTTTTCTGGACAAAATCTCTCATACTCTCTGCTTTTAGCATCTGGCGAATTCCCCTCATAAAGCTTGATTTATTATTAACCATAAATTCTCTACCTGTTACAAATATACAGAGGAAATCAAATTGGCAAGGTATACTTTTGCTGCTATTTTTATAAGCTCAGGATACCCTGGCAATATGCTTCCTCGTATCATTCCGCTCGATTACTATTAAGCGGGCGCTGCGGCTGTGGCTGTTAAGCCAATAGC
>Ga0075123_10000437_pt1 | contig 22252 bp, 25 predicted proteins | sample AntAceMetag02UKX_FD_69808 | JGI IMG/M metagenome (GOLD analysis project Ga0075123, IMG submission 69808) | Saline lake microbial communities from Ace Lake, Antarctica - Antarctic Ace Lake Metagenome 02UKX | ecosystem: Environmental > Aquatic > Non-marine Saline and Alkaline > Saline | place... | reverse complement strand
TAAGGAGGAAGTTTTTAAGTTAGTCGTCACCAGTCCAGCGGCGAATTACTCTTAACAGGCAATGGCAAGGAAGATTCATTTATTGGGGGATACCCCCGGGCTTCGCCCACTCTAAGGAGGAAGTTTTTAAGTTAGTCGTCACCAGTCCAGCGGCGAATTACTCTTAACAGGCAATGGCAAGGAAGATTCATTTATTGGGGGATACCCCCGGGCTTCGCCCACTCTAGGCAAAACTATTAACGTCAGAATTCTTGCGAGGCACAGTAACCTATCACCACAGGATCAGCAGAATCTGCGGATCTTATAACTTATTAGCATTGGAAGTTTGGGTATACCCAATTAAGGGGGCTACCCCCTATTTAGCAAAGATTTCAATATTTCAAAGTCGGTGGGGTAGAAGCAACCCCCCTGACAGAAATATTGAAATATTGCCTACTCAGCGTTGGTTAAATCTACACAGGAAAATATAACCTAAGAAGATACTTCTTAGCATTGCCTATAAATAGGGCAGAGGAGGTTATACAAATGAAATTCAAACCTAAAACACTTGACCAGAGTTACATAATAGTAAATCCGGAGATTTCCCCGGATCTTCCTTATTTATGGGATACTCATTCCTTGGCAATATCCCTAGGAGTTCCCCCTAAGGACCTAGGGTTTTTATTTAGTATGCAAAAACAGTCTGCATACCGGGATGTAAAGAGATTCATATTTAAGAATAAATCTCTACCAAATGGCAAACTGGAGGATAAAATCATTAAGACTTTAAGAAGGTCCTCCTTAGGGTATGACTACTTTTTTATTCCCAAGAACAACGGGAAAGGCCGAAGATTAATTACTAACCCAAAGCCTAAACTAAGAAAAATTCAGAAGGCTATAAATGATCAAATTCTATCAAAACTTCCTATTCATAGTATGGCATTAGCTTATAGAAATAAAGAAGATATGCCGGAGGATTGGACCTGGCAGAAGGGGGTTTTTGCAGCAGCAGGAAATAAACATGTTATGGGAGAAGCTGATATCAAATCATACTTCACTTCCATAACTACTCAGCATGTCATCAATCTGCTGATGAGGCACACTAACTATAATAAAGAAGTATGCTGGGCCCTAGCTAAATGCTGTACCGATATGGGGGTAGTTCAGCAGGGATCTTTAACGGGGCCAATTATAAGTAATATTATTATGTATGATGTAGATGAAAGGATTACACAGCGTCTTGCAGAGAGGGGCTGGACGGTAGGCAGATATTCAGATAACTACATGTTTGGCAAAAACTGGGATTCTTCTGAGAACCCCTGGGAGGAAAATTTTGACATAGAGTCTGCTATGCAGTATCCTCTGGATGTCATTAAGGAAGAGCTCTTGAAGGAAGGATTTAAATTAAATGAGCAGAAGTGCTGGGTAGCCCCTAATGCAGAGGCTAAGCCAATCATGAACTTAAGTCTCCACGTTAAGCTTAATATTCCTAAGAGGACTTATTATCAGTTAAAAGCTTCTGTACACAACTTTTCGGTAAAGAAGAGAGTCCCAGAACTATTTAAGAATGACTTAGAAACGTATTTTAGAATTTTAAGAGGGAAATTAAACTATTGGCAAAAGATAAACCCGAAGATAAAACCCCTGCAGGACTTACTTTTGCAAACAGATCCCACCTGCATGAACCCAGCTGATTATACAGCTCTACCTAGATGGAATAACCAATGGGAAAGAACTCGCATACAAAGAATTAAACTGGATAAAATGGAGAAAAAGTTTAACGAATAGCTGTTATGGTATAATTAAGTAACTGCTTATAAGGAGGTGTTACTTAATTATGAAAAGCTACTCGGAGAAACTTATCGAGGTAATAAACCAGTGTGGTGAAGCCCACTGTAAACTAACAGATTTATGCAAAGAGTGCACAATGACGGAAACCGTAGATGTTAATAGAGATCCTATTCGTATTTATCATTTACCGGTGGAGGGTACTGATACTGAGTCCTGTAACAAGATATGCCAGACTCTTACTGTAAGACAGGTGCAGGATTTCTGTAAAGAACTCCCTTACAATTCCTGCGATCAAGTAGAGGCTGTTTTCTATAGCCCTACACAAAAAGAATTTGTAATTCGGATAAGAGAAATCGCGTAGCCCCCTTAACGAGAGTTTGGAGCTACCATCTATAAAAAAAGAAAGGGGATTTTAATATGATTGAGGTAAAAGAGTACTGGGGTGATGATAATTTTATTAAAGAAGTAGCTGCAAGTACACGAGGTAAGACTAATCTAAAAGCAGGATTAAAATATCTGTGGAGAAAGGGTCATACAAGTCCCTTTGAATTTGCCGGTGTAACTATAAAAGTGGAAGCCCCCATATTCACCGTAAGACAATGGCAGCGCCACCGAACATTATCCTATAATGAACTCTCCCTAAGGACTGTTACCTTGGGTGATTACTCTGAAGATATGTTTTGGTTTTCTGAAAATTTAGCGGTAAAGCATTTATATGAAGTGTCTTATAGGAAATCTATTGAGGTGTATAGCAACTTACTCCGAAAAGGGGTAAAACCAGAAGAAGCCCGCGCTGTACTTCCGATGGGACTCCTGACTACACTGTATATTTCAGGAAACTTGAGAAATTGGCTTCACTTTCTTTCGTTACGGACACATCCAAGTGCTCAAGAGGACATTAGATGCTATGCCCAAGAGCTAGAAAAGAGAATTGAAGAACTCTTCCCGGGGGTAATGGAAGCCTGGCACTCTTATCAGTCGGAGGATACAGAATGATTCTTCTAAGGGGTCTCATCAGTAATGTTTTACTGGAAAGACTCCCTGCAATACTACCCAGAAACCCTGATATGGTGATAGCTTTAAACAAAAAGCTGTTTGAAATAAGATGCCTGGATAAATTTATTATTCCAGATAGTAAGCAGCTAGATATTAGAGATATAAGAAGCTGCTTTGGGCTTACTGAAAGATATTTTAGTTCTAGGGTGGGGAGAGATTGGGTAATTTCAGAAGGGGCATCTTTTAAGCAGGTAAATTCAGTGGTGGAGGCCCTTCTAGAGGAAGATATTCTGACCACACCACCGGAATCTAGGAAAGATATTGAAGAAATTATAAAAGAGTCGGTAAAAGAGAAGGGGGTGACTATTAAGGAAAAACGGAGGAATAAACCCCCAAAAACTACTAAAAAGAATAAAAAGGGAGTTGTTACTAAGGAAAAACCTCAGAATAAGCCCGTAAAGACTCTCATTAAGAAAGAAATAACAGAGAGATATAAAGAATATCTTTCTGAACAAGGGGCCACTTCTAAGACTATAGCCTCTAGAATAAATAGGCTGCAGGCAGTCCTGGATCTGGAGAAAGCAGAAAATATTGACCCAGCTAATCTGATGGAGATAGATTACCAAGAACTCTTTTTAGACAATCCGAGAGATTACTGGAAGTCTATCCTGGAGGAAGCCCAGGAGGTAAATTCATGATAAAAATAATCTGTGATGGTTCCGGTAATGGAAAGTATGCCCTGGTAGTATATGACTCCTCTGGTAAAAAGATTCACTACCAGGTTTCATTAGGAGGTGAAACTAATAATGAAGCCGAATATTTAGCTGTAATTTCTTCCTTAGATTATGCTTCTAAACAACTGGAACCAACACTTATTATAACGGATAGCCAGCTAGTAGTGAATCAGATACTAGGGAAGTATCAAGTGAATGCTGAAAATTTGAAGCCTCTTTGCAGAAAAGCTAGGAGCTTGCTGGATAGGAGCCCCCATATTACTATTCAGTGGAAACCCAGAATTAATGTAACAGAAGCCGATCAGTTGATGAGATCCGATGTTTTATAACATTTAAGGAGGGGAAAGCTATATGGTTAAAAATAATGACAATATCGAGATAACTATTGGAGAAGCTAAAGACGTCATAAAGGATATCTTTGAAAGACAGGCTAATATTCCCATATTGCTGGAAGGCCCATCCGGCATAGGAAAGACCGCTATTAGTAGACAAATCGCCCACGAAAACAAGTGGGAGTACATTGATGTTAGAATGGCGGGTATGCTTGCAGAAGATGTCCGAGGTATACCACGAGCGGAAACTTGGACAGATTTACAGGCTAGAAAAGCTTTGGAGGGAAAACTTAAGAACCTGTCTCCCGAAGTTGAGTATGTCCTCTTGTCCTCATTTAGAAAGGCCTTTGAGCTTAAAGGTCCCAGTATAGTTGACTTTGAAGAAATAAACAGAGCTCCCATGGATGCTAGGCAGCCCATCTTTCAGCTTATATCAGACTGGATGATGGATGACCGCATACTGCATCCAGAAGTTAGAATAATAGCCTCAATAAATCCCGGGGATGATGGTAGATATGCTGTATACAGTTCTGACCAAGCCTGGGATCGCAGGTGGCTTAAAATCAAAGTTATTCCACATATTAGAGATTTTATTAAGTTTGCGAAAGAAGCAGAATTTTTCCCGGGGGTTATTAATTATCTAAAGGAAGAATCTGATATGTTATACTCGGATACTTCCGCTGTAATAATAACTCCAGCAACCTGGGAACGAGTATCAAGTTATTTGAAAACATTTACAGATAAGAACAGTATGAAGAAATTAGCATTAAAACCCCTGCAATTAATGCTTGGGACGTCTACAGGTACGGAAATGTTTGAGACAGCATTGCGAGTTCGGGAAAAAGAACTAGCAGCCTCAGATATCATAGATAGATACTATGACGCAAAGGACCTCCAAAAACTCGTATTAGAAAGAGTTAATGAGGGTAAAGTCTCTGAGCTAGCTTCGTTAGCCCAATCTATATCTGTAAGTATCTCCGGGGAGGTATCTAAGAATATCTTAAAATTTATACTGGATGTTCCACCGGATGCCGGTCAAATGTTAATAAGTAATCTAACTGATGCTGAATTTGATCAGACGGATCCTGTTATAGTTTCTCTTATGGTAGAAGTAATTGAGAAGTTACGCCCAACTGGAAGTTAAGGAGGTTTACTTTTTATGTATTCAGTATGCACAAGGAATCGTCAAGGTCTAATTGTGGAGTATGAAAGTAAAGAGGATCCTTTACCTCAGATAATGCTGGAGAAATTTTCCGGAGAGGTTCACTATAAGGATGAGGAAATTGAAGTATCTCTAAAAATGAATAAAGGGAGAGTACAGGACGTTGCTCTTAATTCAATTGAAGGTACTCAAATAGAATGTATGGACTTATAAAGAAGAAACAAAAAGGTGAAGATTAACTATTAAATGAAGGGGGCTTATGCTCCCTTAATTTGCTTTCATTCATGAAAGGAGTGGAGTAATTTTGGAAACTATAATACTAATTGCTATAGCCTCAGTATCAGGGTTAATAGGAGCTATAATGCAATACCTATGGTCCAACAAGACCCATATTAATTTAAAAGTTAAGAGTACAGAAACAGAGGTAGAACATTTCTACTATAAGCTAGCATATGTATACCTGAGATCTCTACTATATAAAGAAGAAGAAAGAAATTACGTAATGACTCAGGTGGAGGGATGTATCACTAGAGCTAAGACAGAATTATTTCTGCCTAAACCGGAGCACAGAGTTCAGTCAAATTATTGTTTTATAAAAATCTCTGAAAAAACCCTGGGAGAGGCTTTTGGTGGGAGTGAAGGAAAATGCTCAGAACAATAGCTATGGTTCAGCATGATGGCCTTCCTTATCTACTTTTTAGATTTCAGTATGATGCTAATATAAAGGATGTTTTAAAGAAAACTTTCATGGGGTACAAATACATTCCAGATACTAAAGCGTGGCTAGCCCCGGCATCTAGAAACAATAGTTTAAAAATCGCAGTATTTGCTGGGGAATTCGGGTTTACTTTAACGAATCCTGTACATGAATTCTTATTACATCCAGATAAGGTAGAAGATAGGCTACACGTTATAGCTAACAGCAAAGAGCCCCTGGAAAAACCCCCCATAGATGCCCTCCTGCCCTACCAGGTAATAGGAGTTGAGTATGCTTATGCTGCTAAAAAAACATTTATAGCAGATGAAATGGGATTAGGTAAAACTCTTCAGGCTATAGCCTGCACGGATAAAGCTAATGCCTACCCGGCTCTGGTAGTATGCCCGGCAAGTTTAAAGTATAGCTGGGAGCGTGAGTGGAATCACTGGTCCCCGGGCCATAGTATAGCTATATGGGATTCTGAACTGCAGCAATCAGCAGAGGTTATCATAGTAAACTATGCTATGATAACTAAGCTGAAACCTCAGTTAGACTCTTATAACTTCCAGATAATTATTTTTGATGAATCCCATTACTTAAAAACCGGCTCATCAAAAAGAACTAAAACAGCTAAATATCTCGCCAAAAAAGTAGAGCGAGTACTTCTTCTTACGGGTACTCCAATAACTTCCAAGCCTAAAGATTACATCTCCCAGCTGCAGATAATAAACAGGCTGGATTATCTAGGAGGTTTTTACAATTTTGTGGTTAGATATTGCGAAGGTAAGAAAACTTATTTTGGTTGGGATATGGGAGGGGCATCCAATTTGGAGGAGCTTAACCAAAAGCTTAGGGGGTTATGCTATATACGAAGAAATAAGAAAGATGTCCTACCAGAGTTACCGGCAAAGCGCCGGGTGGTTGTGCCTTACAGACCTAATCTGGATAAGTACATTCAGTGTAAAAATGAAATCGAGAAAGAATATGGGGACTACCTGAACGAAAGAACTCTTAAAGCACTTCTGGAAAGCCTTGGGGAGTACTGCGGAGGAGAAGACGATCCTGATAGGGAAAGTGCCCGGGATAAAATAAAGAAATTTAAGTTGGGGGTACCCATACAAAACATAGAAGAGTTAAAACAGGTGGTATTAGAAAGTAAAAAGGACTTTGTAGTATCCTGGATAAGAGATTTTATGGAATCCGGGGAAAAATTAGTTGTATTTGGTATTCATCGAGAGTGGCTGCGTGAATTATCTAAAATTTTCAAATCGCCTCTATTAATTGGGGGCATGACAGCTAAAGAAAAAGATGATGCCATGGAGTCTTTTCAGAAAGATGGCTCTACTCAAGCCATCTTTATCAACATTCAAGCAGGGGGAACTGGTTTAACGTTAACTGCAGCATCTAACGTAGTCTTTACTGAAATGGCATGGACCCCTGCTGCTCATGATCAAGCTGAGGATAGAATTCACAGAATTGGTCAAGAAGCTACTTCTGTAACAGCCTGGTACTTAATAGCAGAGAATACAATAGAAGAAGACATCTTTAAGCTTATTCTGGGTAAAAGACAGGTTAGTACAGAGGCCATGGAAGGGTTTAAAGATCCTACTATTAGTAGAATATTAAAAGGGGGTAAAAGATGATAATTACACAACAAGAATTTTTTAAGTACCTTAATAATTGGCCCGGTAACCATAAGGATATTAGTTGCAAATATAAACAGATAGAGCATCTTCGTGTGTATCTTAGTAGTTCACGATGGACAACCCAGAACTGCGGCATAAAGATTTTCAATTGGATAACGTGGGGAATAACCAATTTGTGGTAACTGTTGACGGAAAGATATATGGATGTCAATATAAATAAGGAGGCAAAAAAATGATTCAGATGAAAAAACTAGAAACAGCTGAGAATAAAGGATTTAACTGCTCTGTATATCTAGATAACTGTACTGAGGATATCGTATATGAAGATGAGATACTGGTCTCCCTGGGAGCTACAATACTATCCCAGGGGGATACTAATAAAGACCACGAATTCTCCGTTATTCAAAAGGATAAAAGCGTAAGATATATAGCTAGCATTATACAGGCGGAATATCCCGTATATATAAAAGTTTCCAAACTGTTACCTAGTTGATATTAAACTTCTACAAGCCCCTTAAGTAGGGGCTCCTTAATCTGTGAGGGGGCTCTTATCAAGGTTTGAAAAATCTACAGTTAATTGGACAAGGGTTTTTAAAAAGTATATACTGTTAGAACCAGGACAGGAGGTGTTCTCTATCTGGTTATTTTTATCTTCTACAGATGATATAGGTACTTCCCCGGGAGAGTCTTTAAAACTTATATCCAATACAGATATATATGAAATTCAATCTAGATTTATTCCCGGGAAAGCTTTTCAGGAACACCCCGGGAACTATCCAAGAGTATCTGTAAGTATCCTAGTAATAGCCCCTCAAGCTAAGCTTATAGCGTCGTTTAAAAATTCTCCTGAAGAGATTCTTATTCCCAACAAAGAGGGACCCATCCTAGAAATGAAGCAAATTACAGATAGTTGCTTAGAGGATATTCATACTCTGTATAAAATACCCCCGGAAATATTTAGTAGTAATGTTCTAATAGCTGGTTTATTTAAGGAGTCTCCATTAAGAGTTATCCTAGGAGTTATGCTTATAGCAACAGAAACTCTCTGTATACCCCCTATTGAGTGGATCCAGTACAATACTCTACATAAATACTCTCTTAAGTTCCCGTGGGTAGATGCTATTTACCATTTAGAAAAAATGCCAACTGTTAAAATAACGATATAGAAATTATTCACTTGTGGTATAATCAAATCATAAGAGAAAAAAGAGACTGACAGCAAGGAGGAGTTTCAAGTGGTAGTAAAGAAAAACTCACCTATAATTATAACTTTAGATGAAAAGAATATATCTGAATTTTTAGCTGATATGCAGAAACAGCTAAATATGCCTACTTCAGCTACTGACGAAGGGGATTGTTTTGTTCTCAAATTTAAGGAGAATAAAAACAGCAATATAGGCTTTTCTTTATCTAAGGGTGTGAAGATAGATATCTCCGAGATTGTTGAGTTTCTTAAAGAAGTGAGGAGGAGTAATTAATGATTACTGTAACATACCCAAAGCCGCCTATACTGGGGCGAATAAAGACAGGAACAAAGAGTCCAAAGGGGTATCCTATGAAATTGGACTATTTTATGATATCAAACAGCTCAGATACAAAAGGAATCCCTCAATGGGATCCTATATGGGAGAAGAAGCTACCGGAAAAACCGGTAGAACTCCCTGTAACAGTTGTAACTAATAAGATTCAAGGAGAAAATGCCATCGCTTTTATGTACCGTGTTAGGTGGTCTAAATCCCATAAGATGTGTATGATGGTCAAAGAAGGTACCGCTATTAAGTACTCCTATGACCCTAAAGGAACTCTAAAAGAAAAAGTGGAAGTAACCTGTGACCCAAGCACATGCCCTTATGCAAAGAAGGGTGAATGTAAAATAAATAGCACATTCCATTTTATATTAAGAGATCCCTTACACCCGGATATTATTCCTCTGGGTGGACACTATATTTATGCATCCAGTTCCTGGAATTCCATTAACTCCTTAATAGGTTCTTTGCAGGAAATAAAAGACCTAACAGGATCTCTCGCAATGACATCGTTATTACTAAGGCTGCGGGAAGATTTTGTAGAATATAGTGATAGTACCGGGCTCCATAGCAGTAGAATCTGGACTCCCTACGTAATTAGAGAATTTAACCCCGGTCAAATGAAGGAAGAACCTTCATCAAATACTGAGGAATCTCCAGATATTTACTCAAAAGAATTAGCAGAAGAGGTATCAGAAGAAGTATTTGAAGAGATTATTCTCCCACCAGAAGATGAGATAGACGTGGTGCCCTTTTAAGAAATATGAGGAGGTAAAACAATGATACCATTAAGTTATTCTAGAATACAAAGTTTCCTGGAATGCCCTTTTAAATTTTATAAAAAATATATACTTAAAGAATCTGAACCGTATAGTACACCGTTGGCCTTTGGGTCAACGGTTCATACCGGTATTGAGAAAGTCTTGAGGGGGAAAGTAGACGCTACTGAAGAAGCTATTGAAGCCTTTATGACAACTTCAGTTCAAAAACAGCCTTATTTTCTCAACAAGGAACATATATTTGAGGGCACTCAGCAAATACTAGCCGCCCTGGAAAATGCTCTCGTGGATGACTCAACTCTTTGGGGTGGGGAAATTCTATCAGAAAGACGGTTCTCCTTTAATCAAGACTGGGAACCCTGTACATGGAGAGCTGATGATATTTATTTTAGAGGAATTATTGATGTATATAGAGCGGTGGGAGATACCCTATATCTAGTTGACTGGAAAACTAGTAGAGCGGTAAGCAACAACAAAGATCAGGCCAGAATATATGCTATGATAGGATTCTTGGTAGAAGATGGGGTCACTAATGTCCAGACTGTTTTTGACTACATTAGACTTGGTTACCAGGATGAGGAAATATTTGAACCATCAATTAAAGCTGAGATGACAGATTGGGTAGACTCTATTTCCAGACAGGTCGAAAATACTACTATCTGGGAATCTACACCAAATGACTTCTGTGGGTACTGTGGCTTTAAGGCTGATTGCCCGGCCTTTAAAGAGACCGTATTAGATATACAAAATGAAATAGTTACGGAAGAAACTATAGCAACCATGTCTGATTTAGATTTATATAAATTCAACACCATGGCGAAAGCCGTGGCTGAAGCTGCTGATGAAGAAATAAAACTTAGGTTAACTAAGGGGGACATTGACCTAGGAAATGGTAAGATATACACTTACAGAAAACAGACAAGAACTGATGTGAAGAAAGAGGCAGTAACTCTTCTACTAGATGCGGGAGTATCAGCAGAAATTATTGCCCCTTACGCAAGACTGTCCAGTGCCCGGGCAAAAAAAATCTTGGCATCTCTCCCTGAAAAAGATCGCCAAGATTTAACAGATTCCTTACTAACAAGGAGGTCTTATAATGTCAGAACTAAGATCTCCAAGAAATAACTCTTCTGCAGAAGTCGACTACTCATATTGGTTCGACTATGCAGAATCTGAGTGGGGGGCAGTCCCCCTCTCTTCTTTAGGGCAATTCATTCCTAATCAATACTACCTGGATTCTATTCCTACGGAAGTAGATCTCGATACTTTTGAAAAAACTGCCGTAATAATAGATCTGGATAGGGCCCCTAAAAATGCCTGGAAGGCGTTGTTCGTAAAAATTATAGCATATTGTACAGATAATGTCAATACATATAATCCCGGGGAAATTGGCGGACATGTCGGGCACATAGGAATAACCCCGGAAGGGGCTATACTAAATGTTAGAGAAGGTAGAAATTCTAGGTTGGGCCACGTTAAAGTTGGAGCCAACAACCACTTTTCACCGGTTAAAACCCATCACGTAAATAAAGAAAAAGCCATTAAATATATGACAGAAATTCTTTCTAATTATGATAAAAAAGAATCTATAATGGCTTTAAAGCAGCTAAGAGGATACTCAGATGAGCTAGCTAGAATTATGGTAGAAAACCATAATATAGCTGCATCTTTAACGGATAAGAGCACCTACGTAAATAAAGAACGATTTAGAATACCACATCCCCACGTATTAATACCTTTAAAAGAATTAGATGAAAACGGGGTGCTCAGAATTACCGGAGCTCAGTATAGACAGTACGGTAAGAATATTCCCCGCTATCTGTTTCTTAAACAGGTAACTCCTACTGGCTCCCGGGAAGCTAATATACTTGAAACTCCTAAGTTTTCCATAATTGAGCCCGCCAGAAAGAACCTTAACGAAGACATGATAGCTATAACTGAAGGGCCTTTAAAGGCTATCCTGATAGCAGAAACGTGGGGGTATAGAACTATATCTGCTCAAGGGATTCAGCATATGGAGAATTATCAAAAATTAGGATCTCTGCTTCGTAAATTTAACTGTAACCGAGTAGCATTAATCCCGGATAGGGATATCATGGATAAAGAAAAACATGCCATTCATGCTCAAAACTTGGTGCTATCTGCTATAAAGCTGGATGACCAGGACATCACCCCAACTTTTATTACGTGGCCTGACAGGCGTTATAAAGGTATAGATGATGCTATATTAAAGGGGGACGTCCAATTCATAGAACAGAGGTTTAGTACCTGGTTCAAGGGACTCCCAAAAAGATCTAAGAATTACCTATCCAGAAAAGGAGTTAACTTTCAGATGAAAGTACAGGAGTATTACCTAAAGGATGAATTAGCGTTAAGAGAGGAGTTCTCATCAAAGAAACTTATTGATGGAGATATAGAGGATGCTGCTATCACTAATGCAAGAAAGCAGATAGCCACTAAAGAGGAGATCTGGAAAAAAGTTGAAGAAATTAGTTTGAGCAAGACTATGGTATTAGAACTCCCGACAGGTTCCGGTAAATCCTATCAGTTTGGGGGTTATCTTAATGCTCCCCCTAAGAGTTGGGATAAGTTTAAACAGATTCTGTATATCCCCCATAATATTTATGAGGAAAGTGTAGACAGTCTTAAAGCTATTCCTCAATATCAAGGAAGAAGTTCCACGGGTAGAAAAAGAAGCTCTGACGGTCAAGTATCAAAAGTTTCCCCCGGGGAGCAGGCGGACTCAGATCTTAAAGCAAACTGTATTATGGAGGAAGAAATCCAAAAATATGCCGCCCAAGGAGCTAACCATATTATTGCTTCAATAGAAAAGAACTGCCCTATGAGTGCAATCTGTCCCTGGAAAGCTAGAAAGGATATGATAGCAGCCGAGCGGGTTAAGCGGGTATCCTGGTCCGGGTTACAAGTACAAGAGGGGGATTTGCTGTTAATAGATGAAGAGACCGGCTTAGACCAATATATCACCACCTCTTTTTCTATGCAGGACCTTTCTGAAATGTATGAGATGTTGGATACTATCAGAAACTACAAACTCCATGAAATGGAAGATGCCCCCCGAGAGAAAATACTACCTATGATAAAGTTATATTCAACTTTGGAAATACTTCTACATACGTTACTAACCATTATTATACCGGCAAAACAGGATGCATACTTAAATCATGCAGACTTTATGGGGGCCCTGGTTCTTAACTTAGCTTCAGTCGGTATTACTAGTAAAGACTTAAAAGAGATTAAGCACGTCTCCCCGAGCCTTAGCCGGTTAGCTAGAGAAGATTATGCTTTTCTCTTCAGGAATCCTAAGGATGGGGGGGACTATGAGATAACGGCAGAAACTTTAACCGAGAAACAGGAAAGGTTCTTTAAAGCGGCTAACGAATCCCCCGCTCAGTGGGCTCAAATGATGAGAGATTATAAGCCAAGATTTCAGATATACAACCAGTTTTTCACGGTGAGTACTAAAATGAAAAAATTACAGGAGCTTCTGACTGAACCTGGCTGTATGCTTCTGTTTAACCCCCGGGAAAAACGGGTAGATATAAAGATTATTAATAAGCTGTATCAAGCAGTGATAACCAGAACGTATAGTAAAAGGGTTCAGAACCGGTTAGAGGACGGGGATGACATTTCTAAAGAGGACGAGAAGTATCTCAGGCTGGAAGAGACCACTAGCACTATTATTGCAGACGCTGCCCCGGTGCATTCAACTCTATCCTCTTCCGGAAATATAGAATATTATGCTACTCAGGTAGACATTCCTAACAATGTAATAGTAGAGCAAATTATAGATTTTCCCAATTTACCATCCAGTGCTCCCCTGCCTTCTAGAATACGCAGAAGCATTATGTTTGATAAAATGATGAGCCTACGAACTGAGTTCAAACCTGAGGAAACTGGGATAATTGTCTGCAAACAGGACTTAATAGACCCAGAAATTAAATATATTTATGAGAAATATTCAGCTATTACCGGCCACTGGTTTGTGGATAACAGGGGGTCCAACAAGTTTTACGAGAAAGGAATTAAGAACCTTATCGTTATTGGGGCACCCACCCCTAACAGAAATGCCATGAGAATTGAAGCTAATGCATTACATATCCACCATAATGTACAATTAGATGAGAGCTCAACTCTTACAAAACGTAGTATATCCGAGGATTTGGCCGTTGTAAGATCAGAGGACCGCCACCCATTTACAAGAGAGGTTATGAGATTGTCAGAAGTTTCCGAAATTATACAAGCCTTTGGGAGACCTAGAGCTAACCGTAGACCGGATGCTTTGATAAGGATTTTATTCCTATCACCTACCCCAATACAAGCTATCCTACCTTATCCTGTTAATGTAACTTCAGTACAGGAGTTTGTTCCAGTAAAAGAATTAAAAGATCTAGTATCTGAGAAGACTTTGAAGAAGGCTAGAAAAGCTGTTGAGAAGCTAGATCTTAAAAGGGCTGAGTTAGGGGCTTCACTATTTGTGGATATGAGAGTTAGTATGGAATCTCTTATAGAGCAGGGTTACTCAGATGAAGATCTTATTAAAAAACTACTAGCCGACTATAGTGAACTACGAGATTCTAAAACTCTTATACCTAAAGTTTTAGACCAACTATATGGGTCCCAGTATAAAGTACCCTTAAATCTAACCTGGACAGAACTCTCTGAAGAAATGCAAATGCTTGTGTTTAAAAAAGTACTTGGAGGAGTATCCGGCAGAGTTCAGATAGCTAAAGATTTGGAGATAAGCCCGTATGTAGTACAGACAGCAGAGAGGAGGCTATCAGGGATGTCGACAGAGGAAATGAAAGATTTAATAGATAAGCTGGGGGATAGTGAGGAGAATGAACCTGTCAACGATTACTCAGCTAGAAAACTTGATTTAGGGGATGATAAGATAATAGGTATTTCCGGGTTAGATGAATTATTTAAAGGAGACCCATGGTCTCTTAACCCGAATAAAGAAGTCCTATATCTCCGGGAATCTTTACCGGCGTATGAACGGTTAAAAGAATACTTAAAAAGAGCTTCCAGATTGCAGGAAGAAGCTACCGAGTTTAGAAAAATGGATACAATGCCGCCTATGGCAGTGGACATAGAAACCTTTGACCCAACGCACTCTAACCGAATTCTTCCCGGGGAAAGAGATTCTATGTTTAATTCAGCGGGGCCTGATGCCAAGCGAGACACTATACGGCTAATCTCTGTGAGAATTGGTTATAAAAATCTTGAAACATTGGTCTTTGATCTGAGATATATCTCCAGAAAATTCCAGGTAAAGATAGTGGAGCAGCTTCTTAAATGGAAGGTCTGGGTGGGTCACAACATATCCTTTGACCTGAACTTTCTTATGGAAAAATTTCCGGAGATAGATAAAAAAGCATTTAGTATAATGGCTCATGATACTATGATCTGGGATAGTATATTAACTCCTGAGTATGCTCCTACAGATAGTAATTTCCGGGGAATAAAAAGAAACTTAGCAGTTGTAGTTAAGGACTGGCTAGGAAAAGAATTATTGACGAAAGATATGCAGTTATCTAACTGGGACTTAGATTTACTAACCAGAAGGCAGATTGCATACTCAGCAATGGACGTCTATATAATGCCAACCCTTCTTAGAGTTATGACTATGGCTTATAAACAGATTACACAAAACCGGGGGGATTATGATCCGGTTACCGTTAACATTATTGAAGATTTATATAAAGTGAGCCCGGAAGAAGCTAAAAAGCTTTTAATAACCACCCATCCTTACCCGGCTCCCTGGATGTGGATTGAAGGACTATTTCTACCTACGTTAGTAGAGAGTTCCAGAAGAGGTATTCGACTGGATCGCACAATTGTAGAAGATAAGATTAAAAAATATACAGAAATTGAGTTTATATCTGGACAAGCTATTCTAAAGTACATGAATGTTGACCACCCGGTGCAGCTTCCTCCTAAAACAGCAAAAACTGGTAACTCCTTATTTCAAGAAGATCGTCATTTTAAAGCTACAAAAACTAGAGGAGTACAGAGAGCTACCTATATTGAAGCACTTGGTTACACCCTACCTAGGACGGATAAGAATAATCCACAAGCTACAAAGGATGCCGTTAAGACTGCACTTGGAGAAAATCATGAATTATACAAGCTGATAGTAGAAAATGAATCCGCTCAGTCACGTGTTACTAAACTGAAAGAACTTCTTAAGATGATGGATAAGAACAATATAATTTACCCGAAATTCAGTCAGATGGCTTCTCAGACAGGCAGGATGAGTGCTAGGAAGCCGGCTATAATGAACGTATTACCGGAAGTTCGTGAAGCTTTCATTCCTAGGGAAGAAGGACATACTCTGATAGATACAGACTTTTCTCAGGAAGAACTGAGAGTTATGGCAGCCATATCAGGAGATAAAGTTATGCTGGATGCTTACCATAACGGGCAAGACCTGCATACTCTAACAGCAGCTAATTTAAATGGGATACCTACCTCAAAGGTAACCAGAGAAATGAGACAAAGTGCTAAAGCAGCAAACTTTGGTATCATCTACGGTATGGGTTGGAGAACCTTCAAAGAGTATGCTTTAACTAACTATGACATAGCTTATACAGAAGAGGAAGCTAGAGTTGTCCGAAACAGGTTCCTAAGTACCTATCAAGGTGTTAAAAAGTTGATTAATCAGGTATATGACATGCTTCAGGAAAAGAATTGTAATGAGCCCCAGCCAAAGCATTTATACACGAAAAATGGATTTATAGTTGGGTACTCTAGAGCTGGAAGAGGCATGGTTTCCAAGAGTCCTAACGATGTACTGAATTTCCCAGTACAAGGAACTGGGGCAGACATATTAAAACTAAGTGCCGTTAAATTCAAACGTGAAATTGAAGCCAAAGGCTGGAACAATGATGTTTATATACTAAATTATGTGCATGACGAAATATTAATATCCTGCCCGGAAATTATAGTTGAGGATGTTCAAGAGCTTCTAAAAAGTTCTATGGAAAGAGCAGCATCTTTATTAGTAACAGAAGTACCCATCCCGGTTGAGAGCAATATTGGACTCACCTGGGCTGACATACATTAAAAACCTGAGGAGGTTTAAACATGAAAGAGAAAAAAAAAGTAATGCAGGATGTAACTCCAGATGTAACTCCAGATTTAACTCCAGATGTAATTTTAGATGAAGTAACTCCGAAAGTGATACCGGGTCCGTCTGTACCTGTAGAGCTACAGCCAATGGAAATTTATAAAGTTAAAGAACTTATCCAAACAATTTTAACCAATGTCATGTGGGAAGATGAAGTATCCCGGGATATTGCAGATAAACATGCTTCTGAAATGGCACTTCCTTTAATAGCTAAAGGTATCCTGGAAGGGTATCTGATAGACAATACCGAGGATAAAGTATACGACAAATATATTAATCACCTAGTAACTATTACACAAAATAAAGGTAAAAAGGTACAAGAAGGGGTACAAGAAGAAGTTCCAGAAGAGAAATAACATGAGTACCCCTGTTAACTTTGATGATACTATTCACATAGTCCTGGATTCCATTCCCCCTAGTCTTAACAGTTACTATAGGCATGGGGGGCGTAGGACTTACATCACCAAAGTAGGAAAAGCTTTTGCTAGAAAAGTAGCAAATAAAGTAGTACACCCCCACGGATACTGTTTCGTTGGTCCGGTAACTGTAAATATTACATTCACAGTGCCTGATAAAAGAGCCCATGACTTGGATAACTTCTTTAAGGCTCTCCTGGATAATCTTGAAGGATGGACCTTTACTAATGACCAGTATATTACTCAGTTAAACTCCAGGAAGGTCTACAAGAAGAACGTCAGTAAGACTGAGGTGGAGATAAGAACTCATCCAGGGGGCTATGAGTTATTTACTAAAAACTTAAGATAAAGACTTGTAGATAGAGCAACCACACTATATGCAGAGATATATCTCTCTATAATTAGTGTGGTTTTTTATTGGTATGGAGGGAGGATATATGAAATTTCCAATCTACTTACAGTTATTAGGGAAAGTAAATATAGATACCTTATATGGTATATACCCCTACGTTAACTTCTGTACAAACTTGATAGATAATTATCTGAAAGGGAATCTTAAACTGTGGATAGTTCCAGAAGATTTAATTAATAATAGGTACACTTCCTACTGCTCCCTGAGAAGACCCCTAGAAAATAAATTTGAAATTGACAATAAAGAGTTTAATCGTCTAAAGTATTCTGTACAGGGATCAAAAGAATACCCACAAGAATTAAACACACTTAGTCAATCAGTAATGGAGGCTTACCTATATGCTATGAGGTCTTCTGAGGATCCTGTGTGTAAGCATATTCTAGAGCTTACTGAACTTATATTCTCTTTAGGAGTGAGCCTGGATAATAACCATATAAAGCCGTTGATTAAATCCGCAGTTTCAGAAGCACCAAAAGCTTTTAATAACATTCTAGGAGATTTTGAAATTACTAGATTTTCCATAAGTTTAGTTCCTAATACCAAAAAAGGTATCACTCTATTAGAAGATTCCCATGAAGCGTTTAAAAACGGGGTAGAAAACAGCATTACTTACCCGAAACTAAAAGATTCTAGCAGCATAAATAAGATTATTTTTGGTATATACAATTTAAGCAAGATACTAGAAAATAGTATTGTTTAGCTTAAATTAAGATTTTATTTCGCCAACGTAAAAATTCCCTCTTTCTGGTAACTATAAACCCAGTGGTAGAGCGGATCAGAGTACATGAACAGCGTAAATTGTAGCCAGTCTTTATATATAAGGGCGGCTACAATTCTCGCTGTTCACGAGTCCTAACCCGCATGCCTACTGAGGTTATGGTTACCAGAAAGTGGGAAAATTTACGTTACCGAAAAGAGGAGGTAATATTATGTTCTTAAATGATCTGGGCCCCGTGGAAAGGGTCCTACAGACTGGAATGCGTAATTGGGAGTTCTACGCATTTGTTATTTCCAAGATGAATCGGAAGATAGACAGGCAGATACCTGCTGCAGGGGCGGTTAGTTTAGACCATGGGGATCTTGAATGGGTGTTGACTCTTAACCCGGATATTCTCAATGAAATAGCCCAAGATATTTTTAAAAATACCCCCAGTTATCAAAATATCATCTATAAGCCAAATGAGGTGGATGAGGATGGCGTACCCTTTGAACTTAAAAACAGACTCCTGTATGCTATCATGGTGCATGAATTCTTGCATCTTACTTTGAATCATATTCAAAGAAGTATTAAGTATCGTAGTGAATATACTCCTGTTGGTCTCAATATTGCAGCAGATTTTGCTATCAATTCCATGATTAGGAGTAGCCCCCATGGTGAAAGTCTTAGACTATTAGGGGCACTTTTTCCAAATCAAATCAATTTTCCAGATGATAAGAGTATGGATCAGTATCTGGAACTCCTAAAAAATGAGACCGATAAGGATGGAAAGGACGGCATGCCAATATGCCTAGCCGGGAAAGGTGATCAGAATGGTATGGGGGGAGATCTTTCCTACGCTACAGATTCAGTAGGGGATACTTTAGTTAGTACCGGGGTAGGCGATGAGGAAGTTGCTAGCACCAAGCTTAAACAGAGGGTCCGGCAAACGGTAAAAAAGTTAAATAAAGTAGGAAGGAAGTTACAGGGAGTAGGATCCAATGAATTGGACTTTCTTGTAGACTGGGTTGCTAAGAATCAGAAAATAGATTGGGCCCGCTTACTGCAAGTATCCCTGCAAGGATCCCCTAGTTTTGAAACTACCCCAACTTACTCAGCTCCCTCTAAAAGGTCTTTTTCAGGTACTCTATCTAAAGGGAGAAAGAGACTTAAGAAGGATCGGATTATGGTCTTGGTGGATACTTCAGGTTCCATGGGGGAGGCGGATTATAATAGAGTCTTTGGTGTACTGGAGTCACTTGAAAGAGTGGGAACAGAGGTTAAAGTAGCTCTCTGGGACTATGAGAAACTTGCTAGAGAACCGGAATCGTTGTCTGTATTTAAGGGGGCCGGTAAAAAGGCCGCTTTTAGTGGTGGGGGAGGTACTGATATGAAGGCGGGGGTAAATTATCTCTGTAAATACTACTCGGGTGACTTTGAAAAAATACTGGTTATAACGGATGGGTATACCCCCTATCATTTCAAGAAAGATCCCCCAACTAAACCGGTGATCTGGTTAGTAACAACGTCTGCTTCATTTGAAGATTGTTCTGGAACTTTGATTAGACTAGATTAAGTTACACGGTAAGGAATTTTTTAGTCATCTGCTTAACGTTTTAGTTAAGGTTGTCCCCCTTTCTTGAATACATGGTCAGAGCGGGGGTTTTCTGTTATAATATAATAAGAAGTTAAATTACGAGGAGGTTTTTAGTATGATAGTAGGAGGTTCAGGAAGACTGGTAGGGGAACCTATCATGAAAGATTTAAAAGAGGGCAGGATGGCGTTATTTACCATTGCTGAGAATGTAGCTAAAGATGTAGCTTACTTCCATTCATGTCAAGCTTATGGACAGGCAGCAGAATTCTTATCACAATATGGGACAAAAGGGTCCTTTATAGCCATCACAGGGCACCTCAAAACCTGGAAAGATTCTGAGACAGGGTTCACAAAATCTGCCATTGTTGCCGATAGGGTTAATATTCCTAAAAGCAGGGAGTAAAATTTAGCTAATAACATAAAAAAGGGAGGAATTGAGTATGATGACTAAAAACCGTGTAATAGAAGAGATGGCAGCAAGAACCGGGGTTACCTGTGTGGAAGCCCGGAATTCCTACGATACTTTATGGGAGATACTTCTAGATGACTTTGCTGATACCGGGAAGATGTCCACCCCGGTAGCCAGGTTCTATGTGAAAGATAGGCAAGCTAGGACTTATACAATCCCCATAGGGGAGGATGTTTACGTACCGGAGGGTAAGAGGATACAAACCCGGATCAGAAAGGTACTAAGGGACCTACTACAAGGCCTGGAAGTACCCGTTGAAACCGAGTAATCTTAAAAGAATTTCCCGAGAGGTCTTAGCAGATGCTTGCGAGTTAAGTGACCTGCAACATTTTAGGGATACCGGAGGTCTATCGGGTATTCTTTTAAGAATTAAAGATGTCTTAAGGTCTATTGAACGTTACCCGGGAGAAAAACCGGGGACTTACAACTGGGCTTTTCAAAGAGGTAACCTTACCAGGATGGCAGCTCTTGCAGTTGTAGCTACAGATTATACAGATAAGTACGATGAACTCTTTGACGGCCCGGAAAGACCCCGGGAAGTACTCCTAGAAGTACCACCTCAGGGGGGCACTGATCACTATGAAGACTATGTAGAATTATTGAAAAGAGTTTCAGAAATGTTCCAGAAAGGGGATAGGGATTCTTTAAATAAGCTAAATGATTATTACACAGCTAATAAAGGAGACCTCCCGAGGGAAGAGGAGGATGTATAGTATGAAAGAACGAGTATCACTACTGGTAGAAATACCCTACTTATTAGGTGAAAAACTTAAGAGAATTCCTAGAGAGTACTGGGAGTCTTTTGTTACCAAAGCCTTTGAGGATGCTGTTAATAAATATGTTAGAATGCACAAGCCTCCTGAAAATAAGGATGGTGCTATTCGTAGACACAATCAGCAGGAATGTTCTCTCTTTGGGGATAGTAAAGATTCTATAGAATATACAAGTAAAGCTAAGTCACAACCGAGTTCTATAAAATTTAAGAGTAAAGCTACCCCCATAGAACCTAAAGAAACAGTAGAAAAACCAGATGTTTCAAATTTAGAGAAAGATAAATCTGAGTTCTATTCTCCGGAAGAAGTTATGTCTGTCATAAACCAGCTTATTAAGCGGTGTCCTATTTCTCGTCAAGAGGTTACCGATAAGAGTAAGACCGAGAAGAAGTATGCGGGGCCTGATATAACAGATGAGAAGCTTTTATCAGATATGTATAAGCCACTACTTATTGTTGCAGGTATGCGTGAAGAAGATATGCCGGAGGATGTGAAGAATGTAGTTAACGTTTTATTAAGCCGGGGTGAGATATCTTCTGTACTGGCTTATTTGAACTTCTGCATACAATCAGGCTTATTTGACTAAAAGGATACAGCGGATACAGAACAGGTCATACTATTATAAAGGAGATGTTGTAACCATGACTCTAATAGAAATAGCGAAGAAATTTGGGGTGTCGAGACATACAATTTATAACACGCTCAAGACCTTGGAATTGACGAAAGGGTACTCCTTCACGAAGGGGAAGAAGGGTGCATATGAGCTGACGGATGAAGAGAGGGGCCTATTGGAGAAAGCCTTGGAGAAAAAGGGGATTAATTAAGTGAGTTCTGATAAAGCTAATCCTAAGTTACAGAACAGAACAGATTATATAGTAAACAGATTACCTCCTTTCAAAAGCCCCTCTCTACACACTGAGAGGGTCTTTTTTTACGGGGACTTTATAGGGGGAAGATTATTTTAAAAGGATTTAAACGAGTTTATAGAGGGGATATATTCCCCAAGGGGGTTTTATACATGAAAGGGATCTTGACGTTGTTTTTACTGCTACCTGGTTTAATCTGGGGAGCTTTCACGGAGTTACAGATTGATACT
>Ga0075123_10000436_pt1 | contig 22259 bp, 17 predicted proteins | sample AntAceMetag02UKX_FD_69808 | JGI IMG/M metagenome (GOLD analysis project Ga0075123, IMG submission 69808) | Saline lake microbial communities from Ace Lake, Antarctica - Antarctic Ace Lake Metagenome 02UKX | ecosystem: Environmental > Aquatic > Non-marine Saline and Alkaline > Saline | place... | reverse complement strand
AAAGCCTCGCTACTAAAAGTGAGGCTTTTTAATTATTGATGAATGATTTTGTTGATTTAATACCCTTTATTATCACGAGAGAAGTTTTTGTTCAAATATTAAAATAAAAATATCGGATTTTACTTGAAAATTTTGAGTTAATTTAGTATATTCAATAAATGTAATAAATTCTAAAATGGAAAAAATAGGTTATCATTATGGCAGAGAATAATAATTCAAAAGTTAGTTCATATATTTCAAGTATTAAAGATTGGAAAATTCAGGAAATAATCAGTGGATATTTAAATGCGCTGTTAATCTTAAAAATTTCAAATAAATCGATTCAAATACCAATTAATGTATCTTTTAGTAATCTGCGAAAAATGTGTGATATTCTGTATGATGTAAAAGAAAATTTCCATTTAATTTTCAAACGAGTGTTAAATCCAAAAAAGCAGATATTTGAACAGGCGAATAAATTAATACCCAGTGAAAGAGAAATTGAATTTATGAATAATATTGGTCTTTTATTCCATCGAGTTATGGTCGCTAGAGAGCAAAGGTATCTTCTTGATTATTATGAGAAAGATAGTGAAGGGCAGGATACAAGAACTTCTTTCAAAACAAACATTACCAAAATTACACGGTTGTTTAAACAGGGCTTGGATTTGTTAATGCACGTGTTAGAAGATTATCCGAATAACATCAACTTGATATCTTATTTTATTGATAATAATAAGGAACTAATGCCAATTTTCGGAAAAAAATATGATGAAATATTAAAAATTCTTTCCACTAATAATAAAACCGATGATGCCTATTTTAAAGTAGTAGAATATTATCTGGAAAGTGGTTGGAATGACAAGGCTATTCTTGTTTTGAAGGAATTTATTAAAATGAAACCAAAACATGAGCATGCAGTTGGAATATTAAAAAATATAAGAAAGGTACCTAAAGTGTCATATTAAAATATTTTGTAACTTTTCAGATTTTTTATTTTATGTTTAAAATAAATTAAATAATTCTGTCAGAAAGAGATACAATTGAATTTTAAACCAGATTTTCAGCAACTAAGAAAAACCCTTTTGGGCGGTCAACCGGAACGTGTTCCACTATTAGAGTTATCCATTGCTAATTCGATAAAAGAACATTTTATAGGTAAGCCAATCCTAAGCGTTACCGATAAAATCGAATTTTTTAAAAAAGCGGGTTATGATTACGTCAGGATTGCGCCAAAAATAGATATGAATCCAGAAAAAATTATTCCTGGCGAAGGCGCACGAATTTCTGATCAGACACAAGATACTTCTGAACGTGAATGGCATGCCAGCAGCGTAGGGATTATCCCAAACATACAGGAATTTGAAAAATTTCGCTGGGTTAAAACAGAGGAAATTGATTATTCTGAATTTGAAAAAGCTCAGTCTCATTTACCTGACAATATGAAAATTATTTGCCAATATGGCGATATATTCACCTGGGTTTGGGATTTTATGGGATTTGAAACTTTTTCGTTTGCATTAATTGACAATCCTGAACTTATTGAATTAATGTTCAATAAAATTGGTTCAATTGTTTTAAATTTATTCGAGACATGTTTAACATTTGATAATATTGGCGCTTTATTTTATAGTGACGATATTGCTATAAACAGCGGGCTTTTTGTCAGTCCGCAAATATACAGAACATACCTTTTTCCGTGGATGAAAAAAATAGGAAATCTTTGCCAAAAATATGATGTTCCATTCATTTTTCACTCAGACGGTAATATCTGGGATGTTATGGATGATCTCAAGGATTGCGGGATAAATGCGTTGCAACCCCTTGAACCCCAGGCTATTGATATTGTCGAAGTAAAAGAAAAGAGAGGAAAAGAATTTTGTTTGGTTGGAAACATTGACGTAGATCTTTTAGCAAGAGGTACCACGGACGAGGTAAGAAATGAGGTAAAGAGACTGTTAAGACTTGTCGCAGCAGGAGGCGGTTTTTGTTTGGGATCTGGCAATACAGTCCCTGATTATGCAAAGTATGAAAATTATTTAGCCATGATTGAAACAGTTAAGCAGTATGGGAAATATCCACTCAATTTTGAGAATTAATAAAATGCGTGTTGGATTTATTCAGTTCAATGTTTTCTTTGGTCAAAAAGAAAAAAATTATGAATCTGTTGAGCGTTTGATTAAAAATGAAAAAGCAGATTTATGGGTATTACCTGAATTGTTTAATACTGGTTATTTGTTCGTTTCCAAAAATGAAGTTATAAATTTAGCAGAAGAAATACCAACCGGAGAAACAACAAGATTTTTAATTGATTTATCAAAAAAACACAGTTGTACTTTTGTTGCCGGACTGGCAGAAAAATATAATAAAGATATGTACAATTCAGCAATCGTTGTTAATAAAAATGGATTAATTGGAATATATCGAAAAATTCATCTGTTCGAACAGGAAAAAAAATGGTTTGCTCCTGGGGATTTACCATTTCAGGTCTGGGACATCGGAGCGGCGAAAATTGGCGTTATGATTTGTTTTGACTGGATTTTTCCTGAAGCAGCGAGGACATTAACTTTATTGGGAGCGGATATTATCTGTCATCCGTCTAACCTTGTTTTACCCTATTGTCAAAATGCGATGGTAACAAGATGTCTTGAAAATAGAGTTTTTGCCATTACTGCAAATCGCATTGGTTCCGAAAAAAGAGGGGAGAATGAACTAATATTTACTGGAGCCAGTCAAATTACAGGTACTAATGGAGAAATTTTATATCGGGCAGCCACAGATCAGGAGCAAATCCATGTCGTTGATATAAATCAACAGCTTGCAAAAAATAAAAATATAACTGAAAATAATAATATATTAACCGACCGTCAGCCGCAGATGTACCAATGGAATTAGGATTATATTATATTGATTTAAATAAAAAATTGGGAGAAGATTTTTCCGAATATAAATTTGATGATCAGGGAATACCACTTACTCGTTTACATAACACGAAATCCTGGATATATAATCCAATAACTGTTTGCCAATATGGATTATTTCATTTTAATAAATTCATCAGGAATTCATCTCCAATATCTAAAGCTATTTTTTTGTCGCAAGCAGATTGGCTGCTAAAGAATGTACAAAACGGACCAAATGAATCTGCTGTTTGGTTTTATCAATTTGATTTACCTTTAAACAATATATCAGCACCATGGATATCAGGAATGGCTCAGGGAGAAGCTTTATCAGTACTTTTGCGGGCATCTCAAATTTCTGGAGAAAATAAATATTTTAAAACAGCTCGATTAGCCTGGAGAATTTTTGATGTGAATGTTAAAGATGGTGGTGTTATCTCCGAGTATGGAGATAATTCACCTGTCATTGAAGAATATCCTTCTTCTAATTTTCCTTCGTTTGTGTTGAATGGTTTTATTTTTGCAATTTTCGGTATTTATGATTATTCAATTTATACTCAGGAAAGTTACCCCCAAAAGAAATTTTTGCTCTTAATAAACAGCTTGAAAAAAAATTTATTTCGCTATGACTGTGGCTATTGGACCTATTATGATTTGGCTCATCCTCTCAGATTAGCAGCAAAACATTACCACCGAATTCATATTGAACAATTAAAGTCAATTTATAATATTAATAACGAACCTGTTTTTAAAGAATATTATTTGCGGTGGCAGTATTATTTAAAGTCGAAAAAATCAAATTTAAAGTGGCTTATCAAAAAAGTTCATCAAAAATTTATTCACAGAATTTAATTTTCCATTTAATTTCCCGAGTTTTATTTTTATGGCATCATCATCAGTATTTCAATCATTACTCCGTTTGACAAAACATTCAACCATTTACGGAATCGGACATGTTTTATCCAAGTCTTTTGTGGTACTTTTGCTTCCGATCCACACAAATTTTATCAATAAATTTGAATATGGCATTGCTACACAATTGTTTTCTTTTTTGGCAATTGTTGGAGTATTTTATTCGTATGGATTAAATTCAGCTTTTATTCAATTCTATATTCAGGGAAAGAATCAAAAAGAGAAAGATAAATTTTTTTCAACTGCATTTTTGACAACGGTTCTAACATCTCTTGTTTTTTCTGTATTGTTATTTTTATTAAAAGATAATATCTCCGAGCTGCTTTTTGGATCAGTAATTTATTCATATTTATTAATATACAGTATTGGAATCCTCGCAGTTGATGCGCTTGTTATTCTCGCCTTCAATATTCTTAGGGCAGATGAAATGTCCTGGAGTTTTACTTTTTTAAGTGTAGCAAATGTTGCATTAAATCTGATATTAAATGTTCTGTTTGTGGCTTATTATTCCTGGGGAGTAAAGGGAATCTTTTTGGCAAATCTTATATCTTCAAGCGTTCTTTTGCTTATGCTTATCCCGGTAATTTTAAAACATTTGTATATTAAAATAAATTTTCAGAAGCTCAAACGAATGCTTAAATTTGGTTTACCGTTTGTTCCAGCAATCATTTCTATTGCACTAATAAATTCAATTGATCGTTTTTATATTAAATCATTTCTTGGAATGGAAGCTGCTGGTACTTATGGTGCTGGATATAAATTAGGTCTTATTGTCAGGTTATTTATCAATGCTTTTCAGTTTGCCTGGCTTCCCTTTTTTATGGCAACAGCGAAAGAAGAATTTGCTAAAGAAATATTTTCGAAAATTTTGACCTATTTTGCTTTAATTTGCAGTTTTATTTTCCTGGCAGTAACCATGTATGTTGATAAAATTGTGAGATTAAATATTTTTGGGTTTACAATTTTTGGTGAGGAATATTGGGGAAGCACGCAAATCGTTCCAGCAGTTCTAATTGCCTATATTGCTTACGGTTTTTATTTAAATTTTATGGTGGGGATTTACATAAAGGAAAAAACAAAATATCTAATTTTAATAACTGGAATTGGAGCTTTAATTAATGTTATCGGAAACATTGTGTTAATTCCAGTGATAGAGTTAATTGGTGCAGCGGTCACAACAGCAATTTCATATATTTGTATGGCGATGATGATCTATTTTTTCTCTCAAAAATATTATCCGATAAAATATGAATTTTTAAGAATAATTAAAATAATTGCTCTCAGCGCAATGATTTTTGTTTCATATTCATGTTTCAATCTGCCTTACTCAACAATTACAAAGCTATTGCTGTTAATATTGTACTTATTTATTTTGTATTTTTCCGGATTTTTTAGCCAGGTCGAAATTAATCGAATTAAAGGTTTATTAAAGAAATAATATGAAAAATAATATAAAACAATTAAAAAAACTATTAAAAAAATTTTATGAAGAAGTTGGAGAGAAATATCCTGAAGAAACGCTTGTTTATAATACCTTGCATGGTAAATTACGGAAAAAATTTGTTTTCACTTATTTACAAAAATTTAAAGGTTCTTTATTAGATATTGGTTGCAACAGGGGTATGTATTTGGATGAATATAATGGTGGAGATCGATTTGGAATTGATTTAAGTTTGAATGTTTTAAAAAATATAGTTGAAACAAAAACAAAACACTTAATCGTCGCAGATGCGGAGCAGTTGCAATGTTTTAAAGAAAATGCTTTTGACAATGTTTTATGCAGTGAAGTGCTTGAACACTGCTTGAATCCATTAGCAGTTTTTCAAGGAATAGCTCACGTTCTTAATTCAACAGGATATGCTCTGCTGACAACACCCAATTATAAAAAATTTAAACCCGAATGGATTGAGTTAGGGAGCCTGAATGATTATGATATTTCAATCGATAACAAAGATGGATTTTATCACACAGCATATCAACCTGAAGAATTGGTTGAATTTGCCAAAAATGTTAGCCTTGAAATTGTTGAATTTGGAACGTTAGAAAAAGAAGTAAAATATGCAGCTAAAATTCCTGCTGCTATTTTCTTGTTTGAAAAATTTATAAATAGATTTTTTCAATCGCATAAGTTTGATCAGATAAACCATAAATTTTTTGTCAAATCAACCCTGCTTTTTTATAATGTTTGCCATATAACCGGATTGGAAAAAATTTTATTAAGATTTGTCAATGAAGGTGTTCGTTCTTATGTTTTGATGAAGAAAAGCCAAAATAATTAGTGTCAAAATTATTAAAATGGACAAAGTAATTCTACATATCGATATGGATGCTTTCTTCGCGGCAATTGAAGAATTAGATCATCCGGAATATCGAGGAAAACCTGTTGTTGTTGGCGCCGATCCGAAACAAGGTAAGGGCAGGGGCGTTGTTTCCACTTGTAATTATGAAGCCAGAAACTACGGTATTCATTCAGCTATGCCAATCTCCCAAGCTTACAAGCGATGTCCTCAAGCTGTTTATGTTTTTCCAAGAATGGAAAGATATGTTGAATTTTCCAAAAAAATACACGCTATTTTTCATGAATTTACACCACAAGTTGAAGCGATAAGTATTGATGAAGCATTTTTAGATGTAAGTGGCTGCATTCGTTTATTCGGTCAACCAATTGAAATTGCTAAAAAAATTAAACAGCGTATTAAAAGCCAGACAGAATTGACAGCCTCCGTCGGCGTAGCGCCGAGCAAATTTGTTGCAAAAATCGCTTCTGATTTGGAAAAACCGGATGGTTTAGTAGTTGTCGAACCGGGAAAAGTAATTGATTTTTTATGGCAATTACCCACTTCAAAAATGTGGGGTGTGGGAAAAAAAACTGAAGCAAAACTTAAGGTCATGGGAATTGATACTATCGGCAAGCTTGCAAAATTCCAAAGAGATACAATCATCAAAAGAATGGGAAAAGTGGGACTTCATTTCTGGAATCTGGCTAACGGAATTGATGAGCGGGATGTCACGCTGGGACATAAAGTTAAGTCAGTTAGCCTGGAGAATACATTTCATGATGATGTGAATGATGAGAATAAAATTCAAGAAACAATATTTGCACTTTCTGACAATGTAAGCAGAATTCTTAGAAAAAAGGGATTCAAAGGAAAAACGATAACGCTTAAAATTCGATTAGAGGATTTCAGTACATTTACACGAGCGCAGAGTTACAACAGCTTTATAGATTCTTCAAAAATCATCAGCTCAGTCTGTTTGAATTTGTACTATAATTTCAATCGTGAAGATAAAAAAGTCAGGCTGCTCGGAGTTGCAGTATCAAATCTTGATACAGACTGTGGTTCTCAACTTGGTCTTTTTGAAGAATCAGTGGATGATGAGCAAAAAATTGACCAACTCATTGACATAGTTCAAAATAAATTTGGTGCTGATAAAATCAAAAAAGCGAGTTTGTTGGACAAGCATTCAAGAAGGATTGATGAAGGTGATATTTTATCAGAATAAATTATCTCATAACAAAGCAAGCTACTATTGTGAAATGCGAAAAGGCAGACGTGAGATGTTAATAAATTTTGAAAAGAATGTCTCACGTTTCACGTTTGACATCTCACTTTAGTACATAACAAATTTAGATATACTGGACTGAAATTTTTTGCATTCTAACATAGTTTCTTTAATGGTTTTAATCTTTAATATAAAAACAGAAAGGAAATGACCTGGGAATAAAAAAATTGAAAGTGTCCGCGCCTGGCAGAATTAGTCTTTTTGGAGAACATCAAGATTATTTGAATTTGCCAGTGATTACCGCGGCAATTAATCTCAGAATAGAAATTGAAGGCATTAAAAGAAGCGATAAAAAATTTAATTTCAATCTTCCTGATTTGAATGAAACGGATAATTTTTCTTTTGACGGACCAGTCAAATATATCAAAGAAAGAGATTATCTTCGAAGCGCTTTTAATGTGTTAGTAAGGCAAAATGTTCAAATTTCAGTTGGCTACGATTGTACAATTCGCGGAAAAATTCCCATTAATTCCGGGACTTCAAGTTCTTCGGCGATGATTGTAGCATGGATAAAGTTTCTTCTGAAAATTGCTGAAGATAAAAGAGCTGATAATCCCATGGAGATTGCAAAACTTGCTCACCAGGCTGAAGTTTTAGAATTCAATGAGCCTGGTGGAATGATGGATCATTACACCACAAGTTTGGGCGGTGTTTTATTCCTTGAATTCAAAGATCCGGTTAAAGTGGAAAAGTTAAACTCAGATATAGGCATTTTTGTTTTAGGAGATTCTTTGGAGCCTAAAGACACAAAGGAAATTCTAAGTCGTGTTAAAGGTGGTATATTTCAAATATTAACGAATTTAAAAAACAACGGGATAGATATAAATCTTGAAAAAACTAAATATGCTGAAATCAAGGATCATATCAGCAATTTTCCCGGGCAACAAATAACCCTGGTTGAGGGGGCGTTAGCGAATAGGGATATGACACTTGCAGCCTATAAATTGTTTCATCAGGAAAAAATTGATTTTGAAAGATTAGGATTGTTATTGAGTCAATGTCAGTCAATTTTAAGAGAAAAGCTCAATATTTCAACCCCAAAATTAGATCGTATGATCAGTGCTGCCGTAGATGTTGGAGCTACTGGTGGTAAATTGAATGGTTCTGGCGGGGGTGGATGTATGTTTGTCTGCGCACCTTTTTTTCCAGAAAAAGCAGCTTTAGCAATTGAGAATGCTGGAGGAAAAACTTACATAATACAGGTTGATGAAGGAGTTAGAGTGGATAATTGTGAATAGGATAGTTGACAAAATATGAAAAAACAACTTAATTCAATTTTAATAAAACCTGCTGGTCCAGATTGTAACATGGCTTGCAAATATTGTTTCTATTTGAAGAAATCTGAGCTTTTTTCCCAATCAAGAGTGCATCGCATGAGTGAAGAAATACTTGAAGAAATGGTTCGTCAATTAATGAATCAGCGATTGAAGCAAATTTCATTTGGCTGGCAGGGAGGTGAACCAACTTTAATGGGATTGCCGTTTTTTAAAAAGGCGGTTGAGTTTCAACAAAAATATGGAAAAAATCAATCAGTCGGTAATGGATTACAAACAAATGGTATTTTAATCGATGATAAATGGGCGAAATTTCTTGCTCAGTACAAATTTTTAACAGGCTTGTCACTCGATGGTCCGCAGCATATTCATGATCATTATCGGTTATCAGCAGGTGGAAAAGGCACGTGGACAAAAGTTGTCGATTCTGCAAAACGCATGCTCGATGCCGCTGCCGAAGTAAACGCACTAGTCGTTGTAACTGATTATTCTGTTCAATTCGCTGAAGAAATTTATCAATTCCACAGGGAATTAGGTTTAAATTACATGCAATTTATACCGTGTGTTGAGACCGATCCAAATAATCCAGACATATCAGCTCCATTTTCAGTACCTGCTGAAAAATATGGTGCATTATTGATAAAATTGTTTGACCTGTGGATTAATGATTTTTATGAAGGAGTTCCAACAACTTCGATACGTTATTTTGATTCCGTATTTTATACTTACGTTGATTTGCCAGCTTCTGAGTGTACGCTGCTGCCAGAGTGCGGCGTTTATGTTGTAGTGGAACATAATGGGGATGTTTATTCATGTGATTTTTTTGTAGAGCCGAAATGGAAACTCGGAAATGTTTTGAAGGACAATCTTGTTGATTTGTTGAATTCGCCTTTGCAGTCTGAATTTGGTAAAAACAAGGCAAATCTTCCAGATGAATGTAAAAATTGCCAGTGGTTAAAACACTGCTGGGGAGGATGTACAAAGGACAGAATAAAGGACAAACGAGATAAAAATCATAACCATTTTTGTACTGCTTATAAGATGTTTTTTGAACATGCTGACGAAAGATTTAAAAAGTTAGCTGAAGAATGGAAGAGCAATCAGGAACATAGGATAGCTGAAACCAGAAAACAGGTGTTGCAGGCTATTCGGAAAGGAGAAATTCAAGTAACGAGAAATGATCCCTGTCCTTGTGGCAGTGGAAAAAAATTTAAAAAATGCTGCGGTATGGCAAAATAATTTTATCAGCAATAATGAAAATAAATTGCTTGCAACTATTAGAATTTATTTTAGATTATACTCTTTATAAACATTCAGTAAAATATGTATTTCAATCCAAAATTTTGTGGAAGGACGTTAAATGATCATTGAATCAAGCGCTTATGCCAGGGCTGGATTACTTGGGAATCCTTCGGATGGATATTTCGGAAAAGCAATTTCCATTATAGTAAGGAATTTTGGTGCTCACGTAACGCTTTATCAAACACCTGAGCTAAATATTGAACCACGGGAAGAAGATCTTCACATTTATAAAAACGTCTATCATTTAGTTGAATCAGTAAATTTATTAGGATATTATGGCGGCGCTCGACTCATCAAAGCAGGGATCAAGAAATTTCTTGACTATTGTGAAGAAAATAAGATCAAATTAATAAATAAAAATTTCACAATTCGTTATCATTCATCAATTCCAAGGCAGGTTGGTTTAGCAGGCTCCAGCGCAATTATTACTGCAACAATGAGAGCGTTGATGAAATTCTATAATGTTAAAATTCCAGTTGAAATTTTACCAAACATTGTTCTTTCAGCAGAAATAGATGAATTGGGAATCAGCGCAGGGTTACAAGATCGTGTGATTCAAGCGTATGAGGGATGCGTTTTTATGGATTTTGATAAACGGATAATGGAAGAAAAAAAGACAGGAAAATATGAGCGGATCAATCCTGAACTTCTTCCTAATCTTTATATTGCCTATAAAACAGAATTAGGAAAGGTCTCGGGTAAAGCTTTAAGCGATATTCGTTCCCGGTTTGAAAAAGGAGATACTTTTATTGTTGATAAATTAAATCAAATAGCTGACTGTGCTGAACAGGGTAAAAAGGCAATTTTGAATAAGGATTATAGAAAATTAGGTAAACTAATCAATAAGAATTTTGATCTTCGATCAGAGATAATGAACATAACTGACAGCAATATTGAATTAGTTGAAACGGCTCGCAATTGTGGCGCTTCGGCAAAATTCACTGGTTCGGGTGGATCAATTATCGGTATTTATAAAAATGATGAAATGCTGACTAAATTGATAGTTGAACTGAAAAAAATAAAAGCGCGCGTTATTAAACCGTATATAATTTAAGGAGTAAGAAATAAATGATAAAAAAAGCAGTTATTCCGGCAGCAGGGTTAGGTACCCGATTTTTGCCGGCGACAAAAGCGCAGCCAAAAGAAATGCTGCCAATTATTGATACCCCAACGATTCAATATGTTGTTCAGGAAGCGGTTGATTCGGGAATAGAAGATATTCTTATCATTTCAGGAAAAGGTAAAAGAGCCATTGAAGATCATTTTGATCAAAATTTTGAATTAGAAGATATGCTGGAAAATAAGAATAACGATGGTGTGTTAAATGAAATTCGTCGAATTTCAGATATGGCAAATATTCATTATATCCGGCAAAAAGAAATGAAAGGCTTGGGAGATGCAGTTTATCATGCCAGGCTGCACACTGGGGATGAACCTTTTGCTGTTTTACTTGGCGATACCATAATCGATTCTGTTATTCCGGTTACACAGCAATTAGCAGATATTTACGATCAGTATAGACAATCCATACTTGGCGTTGAAGTTGTTCCCCAGGAAAAGTTCAGCCGCTATGGCATTGTTGGCGGGAATAAAATTAGCGATAATATTATGGAAATTACAGAGCTTGTTGAAAAACCAATAATCAAAAAAGCACCTTCAAATTTAGCCATTGCTGGTAGATATATTCTGACCCCAGAAATTTATAAGGCGCTTGAACAAACCAAACCTGATAAAAACAATGAAATTCAGTTGACTGATGCGATGAAAATTTTACTAAAAAGAGAAAATATTTATTCATATACAATCGAAGGAAAAAGATACGATATTGGCAGCAAAATAGATTACTTGAAAACAACTGTTGAATTTGGATTGAAACGAAAAGAATTTTCCAAAGAATTTTTGACATTTTTGAAGGAAAAGCTAAGTTCTATAAAATAGAAATAATTCATCACTTATTATTCTTTGTTTATTTAAATTATGCAGGCGTAAAATCAAAAAAATAATAAATAACAATAACCAAATTCCAAATAAATTACAATATCTAAATTAAAAATTCCAAATTTTGGTCATTGAATATTGGAATTTTTCACTGAACCTATCAGGAACAGGTTTGGAATTTGTAATTTGCATTGGAATTTTTATGAGAGATGAAGATAAAAAAAACTGGAGTTCAAATTTGTCTCAGTCAAATAAGTTACTACTCAATGAAAATAGATTTTTTGATCCTGATCCGGCAATTCGGAAAATTGCCAGAGAATTATATGAGGGGGTCAAAGACTTACCAATTGTAAGCCCGCACGGTCACGTTGCCCCATCAATTTTAGCGGACAACATGGCTTTTTCCAATCCCACTGAATTAATTCTTATACCTGATCACTACATTTTTAGAATGCTTTATTCACAAGGAATTAGTTTAGAATCCCTGGGAATTCCAACAAAAGATGGCAGTGCAGTTGAAACGGATCACCGAAAAATATGGCAAACTTTTGGCGAAAATTTTTATCTATTTTATGGCACGCCAACCTGGACATGGTTAAGCCATGAATTTTCTGTTGTTTTTGGAATAAAAGAAAAACTGAATGGAGAAACTGCTTTAGCAATTTATGACCAAATAGATGAAAAACTCAAATCTCCGGAGTTTTTACCCCGTGCTTTGTTCGATCAATTAAACATTGAAGTGCTGACAACAACCGAGGGAGCAGAAGACGATTTACGCTATCATAAAAAAATTAAAGAATCGGGATGGGATGGAAATGTAATTACATGTTTGCGCCCTGATGGTGTTGTGAATATTGCTGCTCAGGAATGGAAAAAAAATATAGCCCTGTTAAGTGAGAGATGTGGCTTTGAAATTAGTTCTTATAATGATTTTATAAATGCGCTTGAGAATCGCAGAGAATTTTTTAAATCAATGGGGGCAGTTTCGACAGACCAGGGAGTGACCAGACCATTTACTTATGAATTATCAATAGCAGAAGCTGATAAGCTGTTTCAAAAGGCTTTGAAAGGAGAAGCCACAGAAGAAGATCAGGCTCTGTTTACTGCAAATATTTTAATGGAAATGGCTCGCATGAGCCTTGAAGATGGGCTTGTCATGCAAATTCATCCGGGATCATTTCGTAATCACAATCAACCCATTTTTGATAAATTCGGACCTGATAAAGGATGCGACATTCCTTTGCAGACTGAATATACAAAGAATTTACACGCTTTATTGAATAAATATGGCAATGATCCCAGGCTGACTCTTATTATTTTTACACTGGATGAGGCCAGTTATTCTCGTGAATTAGCACCGCTGGCGGGACATTACCCGGCAATGAAACTCGGACCTGCCTGGTGGTTTCACGACTCCATTGAAGGCATGACCCGCTACCGCCAGATGGTTACTGAAACGGCGGGGATTTATAACACAGTAGGATTTAACGACGACACGCGGGCGTTTGCTTCAATTCCAGCACGACATGATTTGTCACGTAGGCTGGATAGTAATTTCCTGGCTGGTCTGGTTGCACGGCATATTGTTGGAATGGAAGAAGCCCGTGTTATGAGCCGGGCGTTGGCTTATGATTTAGTGAAAAAGGCTTACAAGCTTTAAACGTAAGGCGCATAGAGCAAAGGGCATAGCGTGATAGAAATAGGGGGAGAAAAGGTGAATGTGAGAAAAAGATTATGTTTATGTTGACATTCGCTATGCGCCATGCTCTCTGCGCTATGCAAAAAAAATATACAAAAACACAAAAATTTAAAAATTAAATCCTAATTATGAAAGGAAAAATTATGCAATTGAGTTGGTTTGACATTACCGTATTTCTGGCATTCTTCGGAGTTGTAATCAGTGTTAGTATGTATAAAAGCAGAAAAGAAAGAACCAGCGAGGATTTTTTTCTGGCGAGTCGTGGTCTGGTTTGGCCCCTGATCGGGTTGTCTTTAATCGCGGCAAATATTTCGACTGAACATTTTGTGGGAATGGCGGGGCAGGGAGCAGGTTCTGCCGGGATGGCTATTGCCAGCTACGAATGGATGGCGGCAATCGTTTTAGTTTTTGTAGCGATTTTCTTTTTACCAAAATTTCTAAAAAGTGGAATTTTTACCATTCCTGAATATTTGGAATATCGTTACAATCCCGCTGCTCGCGCAATCATGGCATTTTATACAATGGTCATTTATGTCGGCGTTACCATTGCCGCGGTTATTTATTCGGGTGGTTTGACTTTGCAAACAATATTTGGGGATTTAGGAAACTCGACACACCTGTTATACAGTGTTTGGATTATTGGCAGTATTGCAGCTCTCTACACAATCTGGGGGGGATTAAAAGCAGTTGCCTGGGCAGATCTGTTTCAGGGTTCAGCACTGATCATTGGTGGCGCAATTACAATGGTGATTGGATTTAAAGCTGTGGGCGGAGTTGATAGTTTTTTTGAACACAATGCAGATAAATTGCACATGATTCTACCAGGCGATCATTCTGTGCTGCCCTGGACAGCACTTGTAATTGGACTATGGATTCCCAATTTTTACTACTGGGGATTAAATCAATACATTTGTCAGAGAACACTGGCAGCTAAAACATTGAAACATGGTCAATTAGGAGTTATATTTGCAGCAGGATTGAAATTAATTATTCCATTTGTCATTATTTTTCCAGGAATCATGGCGCTTCAGCTTTATGGTAATCAAATGACAGGTGAGAGTGGTACTGACGCGGCTTATCCGCTACTCATTAAAAATTTGGTCGGTCCTGGTGTCAGGGCTTTTATTTTCGCAGCAATCAGTGGCGCTGTTATCAGTTCGTTGGCATCTATGTTAAATTCCGCTTCAACTATTTTCACCATGGATCTTTTCAAACGCCATTGGAAAAAAGATGCTTCACAAAAACAATTGATCTGGACAGGCAGAATGAGCACCGCAGTTTTTGTACTGATGGGATGTATTATTGCCCCGCAATTGGGCAATCCAAGATTCCAGGGTATTTTTACTTATATTCAGGAATTTCAGGGTTACATTTCTCCGGGAATCCTGTCAGTATTTGTTTTTGGAATGATCTTCAAAAAAGCGCCTGCTGCTGCCGGCGTAACAGGTTTAATTTTAACTGTTCCTGTGTATGGATTTTTGCATTGGCAGTTTGGCGAAATAGCCTTTTTGAACCGCATGGCAATTACTTTTGGAGTAATTCTTATAACGATGTTTGTTATTACGCTTATAAGTCCGTTGGATAAACCAAAAGTAATGCCAGTTCGGGAAGAGTTTGATATGAAACCAACCGCTTCTGTAAAATGGCTTGGCGCTTCTGTGATTTTTGCTACATTTGTGCTTTATGCTATTTTTTGGTAGGTAGTTTTTAGATTAAAGAAATGATTTAATTAAAACGAGCATTTTATGTTTCAATAAATTTGAGATATAATCTATACGATTAATATCGTTTATGTTTTGTGTATATTCGATGTAAACTCAATTGAGTTTTTTCTTGCTGTTTGCAACGATAGCCAAACTGAGAGACTTAATATATGGAAAAAATTTTTGAAGCGCTGTTAGAGCTGATACCATTTGCCCAACTATTTGAAAAATTAGGAATGAGCACTAAAGTAAGTCTTGCTCTTGCAGGATTAATAGTTGCTATTATCGCTTTTATCTTGTATTCTTTTTTTAAATATATCTTAAAACGTTATAAAGATTCCAAAACTGTTAAAGATTTGGCGCCATATTTTGATTACCAGAACGTAAAAGCCTCACGCGAGTTTTTTATCCCGACACAATTTCAAAATCAATCACCTACGCGCGAAGAAGAACCCAAATTTAGCCACCGGTTTGTGGTAAAAAAACCCCTAATTCCCTTTTTCAAAAAAACTGGTTTTAACGAGAAAAAGGAAAGTGACAAATTCTATTTAGTGCTTGCCGATTCGGGTATGGGGAAAACGACATTTATGATTAACCTTTATGTGCAATATACTTCATTTTTTAATTTCAGCAAAAAATATAAAATACGACTTTTCCCGTTTGGCGATGCACGAATATTAGATCAAATCAAAAAAATAAAAGCGGAAGACATAGCCAATACCATTTTATTACTTGATGCGTTTGATGAAGACAAACAATTGATAACGCCAACAGAACCCGATGGTCTATCAGATGAAAATCGTTTTCGCCGCCGGTTAGACGAAATAATTGAAGCGGTGCGTGATTTTCGTGAAGTGGTCATCACCAGCCGGACGCAATATTTTCCGGGACAGGAAAATGATCCCTACGAATTGAAAATCCCTCGCTTTGACGATAAAGGATTTCATACACTTGCAAAATTCTATCTTTCTCCATTTGACAATAAAGAAATAAAACGATATCTGAATAAGAAATACGGCGTTCTAAAATTTTGGAAACGACGTAAAAAACAAATGGCCACTACTATTGTTAATAATTCGCCCAAACTGATGGTACGTCCCATGCTGCTCAGCTACATCGATTATTTAGTGGGCAGCAAACAGGAATTTAAAAATACCTGGCAGATTTACGAGGCTTTGGTAAATAAATGGATCGAACGAGAAGCCAATAAACGAAAGCACAAAATAAGCGACCGTGAAAAGTTTAAACAAGACCTGCACAAATACTCTCAATTGGTTGCCATTGAGATATACCGGCAGCGCAAACAAACGGATGTGCTTTGTTTGAATAAGGAAACAGCGATTGAAGTTTCCTGCAAAAACAATATTGATTTGAAAAATTATGAAATAACCGGGCAATCCCTGTTCACACGAGATGCGGAAGGAAACTGGAAGTTTGCTCATAAATCAATTTTTGAATTTCTTATTGCCAGAGAAGCCATGCGGAATTTCAATTTTATGAAAGAAGTTGACTTTTCCGGTTTAGATGTGGCTCTGCAATTTTATCGTGAAGTTGCTGAATATCTCTTTATCAAAGGCAGTACATTTTTAATGGGCAGCCCTGATGGAGAATTTGCAAGAATAAAAGAAAGAGAAATCCAACATAAGGTCAAAGTCAGCGATTTTTTTATGGCAAAACACGCAGTTACGATAGCCCAATTTGAAAAGTTCATAATGGAAAGCAATTTTAGGACAGATGTCGACAAAAGTGGGGGAAGCAATGTTTGGGATGGGAAAAAATGGAAGATAAAATCTGGCGTTAATTGGCGCTGTGATGTAAACGGAGAAGAACAAAAAGATAAACAACATCCGGTTATCCATGTGAGTTGGAACGACGCAATCGAATTTTGCAAATGGTTGAGTGACAAGTCAAAGGCAACTTTTCGACTGCCAACCGAAGCTGAGTGGGAATATGCCTGTCGTGCCGGCACAACAACGCCTTTTAATACAGGTGATAATCTGACCACTGATCAGGCAAATTATAACGGAAAGTTCCCGTATCATAACAACCCCAAAGGTAAATATATTGGCTCAAAAAAAGCAGTGGGCAGTTATTCTCCCAATCAGTGGGGACTTTTCGAAATGCATGGCAATGTTTATGAGTGGTGCATGGATTGGTACGGTGAAAAGTATTACACTGAATGTAAAAAACTGGAAATTGTTGAAAATCCTGTGGGACCGGAAACCGGTTCGCACCGCGTGTTGCGCGGCGGTAGCTGGAGCAACGTTGCTCGGGGTTGTCGTTCTGCGAATCGTGGCGACGACTATCCTGATGGGCGTAATGACGATGTTGGCTTCCGACTGGTGTTCGTCCCGTAGTCAGTTGGCAGTTAATCCGGCTTTACCTGTGAGCAAGCGAGTTGTTTGAACGGAATGAGTGAGGCAGCGAGGGACGAGCGCCGAGGGAATGGAGAGAGAACAACGAGCGGCGGGGATATTTTTTAGCCTAAAAAAATAGTAACCGTTCATCTGGTATAAGAAATTAGCGATTCTGAAAGTGATTGGGGATATTGATACATTATTATTGAATCTTTTCGACCTTAGTAGCTTTTTAAATCAAAAAATTTTTAACCTTATTTATTTGTAGTGAATTTGCTATATTATAAATAAGGTAACAAGTAATTGTTCACCAGTATCAGATGTCAAAATTTTTTTGCTCAACTGAATATCTTTGAAACCTTATTTTTGTCTTCTTAACCTTAGTGGAATAAAAATAACCCACAAATTTTGACCTTATTACCTTATTATTCTCTTCAAATAAGGTAATAAGGTTAGTTGGTTTGTAGATTTTGCTTATTACTAAGGTTTCAAGAGAAAAATAAGGTTATTCAAGACAAATATTTAGATTGCAAATGTCTGATTTCAAATACAGGTGAACTGTTAAGGTAATAAGGTTAGAGAACTTTTGTTAAATCATACTACTAAGGTTTAAAAAAATAAAATAATGTTAAATAATGTTATTGCCATACTATTGGTTTTAAATCAATATTTCACTACCGGACACTTTTTATATTAAGTAGGGACGAGCTGTCATTCCCGCAAGTTTTTAGCGGGAATCTCCTCGATTTTAATCAACTGGATGCCCGATAAAAGCATTCAAACGTGACAATTTCCATCAAAAAACCATTTTTCAAAAAGTGTCCTGTAGTAAGATCAATATCACAATGAAGAAAAAAAACTTTATTTTTGTCTCGAAAACCTGAGTAGAAAATGAAAATCAACCAAAAACCCTGAACCTTATTAGCGTATTGACAATGAAAATCGAATATAACAATCTTTACACTCATTTTGTGTTCAGTACATTGCAGCGACAACCATTAATCACAAAAAATAACCGTGTTCGAATTGAAAAATATATTACTGGAATTGTAAATAATAATTCATCAAAATTATACGCAATTTATGCAAATCCCGAACATGTTCATTTTATAGTTTCCCGATCTCCGGAAATTTCAGAAGAACAACTTGCCACCATTGTTGCGGATAGTTCTGAGCTATTCATCAATAAAAATAAGCTTGTAAGGGGTCGTTTCGTTTGGCAAAGGTCGGCATCTGCTTTTTCGGTATCAAAAACTGATGTAGATAAAGTATGTAAATATATCCTTAATCAACTTGAACATCATAAAAAAGAAACGTTTGCTGATGAGTATGAAAAATTCATAAAACATTACCAGGAAACTTTGAAGAAGAATAAGATTATAAGTTGAGCTATTCCTTTTTATTATAAATGAATACATTCAATTCATAAGGTGATTCGCACTATTGAAACCTTATTTTGAAATCTTTTTAACCATAATAGTTATTAAACACAAAAAATATATGACCTTATTAGTTTATCTGAAATGATGAATAAGCTAATAAGGTTCGTGATGGATCGTTATTGTCATGCAACTAAGGTTAAAGAAAATTAAAATAAGGTTTAGATGATGTGTTTATTATTGATGTGAACTATTACGAAAAAAATAATTGCAAATTCGAAACCATAGTCTTATATTTCTAAAATGATTTGACCGATGCCATCGCTTGAAAAGATGGCTTCGGTTAATACCAATTGGGCATCAATCGCTGGTTCGAACCGCGTTTTGCGCGGCGGTAGCTGGAACAACAATGCTCAGAATTGTCGTTCTGCGAATCGTAACAACAACAATCCTGACAACCGTAACAACAATATTGGCTTCCGCCTGGTGTTCGTTCCGCAGCTCACAGGTAAGGTCGGAAAACTGCCATTGAACAGATTGACGTCCCGTTCGCTGTAAAAAAACAGCGACAAATAGTTTTAATAAATGCACCGTGCTAGTAGGGTACATGGATTTGTACTTCGAAAGTTCGGTGCATAATGTTATTGTGAATTCACATTTGGAGATTTCCAATGCCAGCAAAACATAAAAATAACTTTAAACTTTTAAGCGATGAACCGATTCTCGAAAGCGAACGAGCAGATTTTCTTGAATTTGAACACACCGCCAAAGTGCTTGCCCGTGCTGCGCTTTATACCGATAGTCCAATTACCATTGGCGTTTATGGTAACTGGGGATCAGGAAAAACCTCGCTCATGCGCTTGATGGAACAAATTGTTGAAAAAGAGGGCAATGGAGAAGATGCTGCAGTTGCTGTATGGTTTAATGCTTGGCAATACGAGCGTGAGGAACACCTGTTAGTTCCTCTTATCGCTACTATTGCACGGGACATAAAAAAAAGACAGGCGAAATGGGAAAAAGAAGTAAAGGCGGAGAATGAAAGCGTTAATAAAAAAGACAAAATTATTATCAAACTAAATACGGCGCTTGATATTATGAAGGGCGGCGGTAAAAAAGTCCACGATGCCCTTCGTTCTGTTCTCTACGGCGTTTCATTGAAAGGAAAGCTGGGAGTACCGTTGCTTGGTGAATTGGAGATCAGTGCCTCTATGACAGATATGATCGAACGATATGAAGCAGTGACACAGGATACCCTGATGGCTCGCAGCCTATATTTTGACGCCTTTGATCAATTGCGTGAGCTATCCCATAATGAAAACATAAAGAGACCTCAGATTGTTGTTTTCATTGACGACCTTGATCGATGTTTTCCTGAACAAGCTGTGAAACTGTTGGAAAGCATAAAACTTGTTCTTCATCAACCGAATTTTACATTTGTGTTGGGCATTTATCCTCAAATAATCGAGGAATTCATCCGTAACAAATATGCAGCAAAATACCCCCTGGCAGCTTTTCAAAACGATGAAGGTTTTCATGAACGGATGAATAAATACCTGGACTATTTTAATGACTATCTCGGCAAGATCGTACAGATACGTCATTACGTGCCTGAACGAGCGCCTGAGCAAATGCATGATTATGTCCGCAATTTGCTCGAAGATGCCGGAGTAAAAGATGATTTTCTTGTGGATGATGTTTCAGAAAATGACCTGTACGAGCTGATTGCTGAAGTTGGAGAACGTCGCCCGCGCGAAATAGTTCGCAGGATTAATGGTCTGATTGTGAAATGGAGAATTGCCAATAGTGAAAAAAAAGAAGATGAGACTTATGATTTATTAGCCGGGCTGATTAATGAAACTTTCTCTGATAGAAAATCAAAGGGTAAAACTGAATATGAACAATTTCTCCAGCGTCTCAAATGGACTTTAGATGATGAAGCATCAGATACATATGGTAAAAAGCTTGCTGGCGCACTGGAAGAAATTAAACATATAGAGTACCATGAAGAAAAAATTACAAAATTAAAAGAATTGTTAAAAACCAGCGATGACGCTGTTATGAATTTTTTCGTGGATATCCTTGATAAAGATGAACATTTATGCAATGTACTGAATTCTCAACCAGGACACAGATGGCTTTCTAATAAGGTTTACCGTGAAGAAACACATGAAACTTATGAAGAGAAAGAACTCATACAAGAAAAAAAGATAAAAGAAAACATGTTAGCGCCACAAATAAAGTCCACTGAGAAAGGAAGCAAAACCTTTGATCAACTTATCCCGGAAATGATTGCAGTTGAAGGTGGAACATTTAAAATGGGCGGCGAATATGAAAAACCTGTTCATGAAGTTACGCTGCAAACATTTGAGATCAGCGCCACACCTGTTACACAAGCTTTATACCAAGCAGTCATGAATGAAAATCCATCGTCTTTTAAAGGCGATGGAGAAAAAGATGCTGGTAATTTGCCTGTGGAAAATGTAAGCTGGAACGATGCAAAAATATTTTGCCAACAGCTAACAAAGATGGGGAAAAAAGATGGACGTTACATTTTGCCTACTGAAGCACAATGGGAATATGCATCGCGTGGCGGAAATAAAACTGAAGGTTATGAATACAGTGGAAGCAATGAGTTAGATGAGGTTGGCTGGTATGATAAAAACTCTAAAAACAAGACACAGCCTGTTGCCTCTAAAAAACCTAATGAGTTGGGTATTTATGATATGAGTGGCAATGTATTGGAATGGTGTCTTGACAAATGGCACAATAGCTATGAAGGTGCGCCAACTGACGGAAGCGCCTGGGAAGAAGGTGAAAGTTCGTTCCGCGTTTTGCGCGGCGGTAGCTGGGGTGGCAATGCTCAGTATTGTCGTTCTGCGGGTCGTAGCAGCGGCAATCCTGGCTACCGCAGCAGCAATATTGGCTTCCGCCTCGTGTTCGTTCCGCAGTCAATTGGTAGTTAGTTCGGCTTTGCCTGTGAGCAAAAGCGAGTTGTTGGAACGGAATGAGTGAGGCGCAAGGGACGCCGCGCTGAGGGAATGGAGAGAGAACAACGAGCGGCGGGGATTTTGTGTAGAAATAAAAGTAATCGTTCAACAGGGATATGAAATCATTAAATTTTGAAAGTGATTCTGGTTATTAAAACCTTATTTTTTATATATTAACCTTAGTAGCTTTTGAAACCAAAACTTATTTAACCTTATTACCTTATCTCTGATATGAATAAGGTAATAAGGTTTGATATTCTTTGTT
>Ga0075123_10000435_pt1 | contig 22267 bp, 13 predicted proteins | sample AntAceMetag02UKX_FD_69808 | JGI IMG/M metagenome (GOLD analysis project Ga0075123, IMG submission 69808) | Saline lake microbial communities from Ace Lake, Antarctica - Antarctic Ace Lake Metagenome 02UKX | ecosystem: Environmental > Aquatic > Non-marine Saline and Alkaline > Saline | place... | reverse complement strand
TTTTCGGAATATTATTTTAGCAAGATTAATATTTTTATGAAAGCAGTAACCTGCGTAACTAATCATTTTTATGGATCTTATTTTTAATGAGAATGGGTGCAAACCAATAATTTTGGAAACATCGAAAGGATTTAACTATTTAATATTAAGACGCTTACATCTCGTCCCTAACGGGACTTTTATTCAAAAATTATTCATTTAAGCGTTAGACATATCCATGAATATGTCCCGTTAGGGACAAAATGTTCATAGCAACAAAAAAAACAAAATATATCAGTCCCGTAGGGACGACATATAACTTATATAATTACAATCCATTAGGGAGTAGAATGCAAATCATGCTTCCAGATTTATAAATATACAACTATTTTAAATTAATTCCGAAATTATGGGCTTGCACCCAATGAGAATTACTGTAAAGAACTTAACAACATAATTCAACAATCCGGAAACAATTGCCCTTGGTTTGCGCGTTCCCAAAGCAATTGGCGATAGCTTGATATTACAAGCTGTTAGAGAAAGCAACGGAACTGCAGTTTCAGTGAGTGAAGGAGAAATAATAAACGCCATCAATTTTTAGCAAGGACAGAAGTTATTTTAGATTGCTTTGAAGGTGCAGCACATACTTGCCTGGCGATCTCCTCTCGAATCCGCGGCTGAGCATGGTTGATAATTTCAATGATACGGTCTAATTTATTGGAATCAAAGTCAATTACACATAACTTTGTAGGTATTTTTGATGGCATATAACCTCCTTGATGTTTTTTTAAGGAGGTTAATATACTAAATTTTTTTGTCCGTGTTCAGTACTTTATTATATTTGTGTATAACGATGAGACCAAAAAGTGATGTATCACTTTTTTATAGATTTGAATCTTGACTTTTCTTTATATTTTGCATATATTTCCGATGATTTTTTAATCCTTACTCTTAAATTTAAGTACATGGAGATAAAATGAAACCTGTAAAATTAGGCATTATCGGCTGCGGTATAGCGGCTAAAGACCTTCATTATCCTGCGTTGCAAAAATTGAAACACAAATTTGAGATCACTGCTGTATGCAATCATACTGAACCGAAAGCCAAACAATTTGCTGATATGGTCGGTGGTGTACCTTATGTCCTGGATTATCATGTGCTTCTTAAAAGAGAGGATGTGGAAGCTGTGGATATCATTCTCCCAATTCATCTGAACTATCAGGTGACAAAGGATTCATTAGATGTGGGAAAACATGTCATTGTGGAAAAACCGCTGGCGCACAATTTAACAAAAGCACAGGAAATGCTGGAATTTGATAAGTCTTATCCACAAGTAAAAATGGTTGGCGAAAACTTCCGCTACCACCCGGTATTTCTCCATCTGAAAAAATTGTTGTCTCAGGGTGTTATTGGCACTCCATATTCAGTTTTTTGGAATGTTTTCCATCTCATTGAGCCGACAAATAAATATGCACAAACCCAATGGCGCATAGACCACCAGTATCCCGGAGGCTTTATTACTGATGGTGGTGTTCATAATATAGCTGCGATTCGGGATTTATTTGGTGATTTTGTTTCAGGTTCGGCTTTCGCCAAAAGTATAAATCCAGCATTGGGCGAGTTGGATACATTCAGTTTTCAATTCAAAACGAAACAAAATATTGATGGTGTTTTAAATTTGTATTTTAGTTCAAACGGCTATTCTGAAAACAGGATTATCATTCTTAGCGATAAAGCCAGCATTATTATTGAAAATAATACACTCACTATCAAACAAAAGAACCGACCTGATGTCAAAGAAATTATTGAAGATGACGGTGGTTATACGGCTGAGTTTGAAGATTTTTATGATGCCATTCGTAATGGCAAAAAGGTTACTGCCTCTTTTGAAGAATCGTATTGGGACCTAGATATTATTATTAAAGCGCTTGAGGCTGCTGAAACCGGAAACAAGGTTGAGTTTTTGTGAATTTTTCCACGCGGATCAGGTAATTACAAAGTGGCAGTTAGCAAGAAGATATCATACAACTGTAGTAAATTTGAAACGATGGAACCGGTTTCGAGGCTCACGCATTTATCCGGGGCAGCGGTTTAATATTGATAATTTAATACACTTTAATTGTTTTTGTTTATAATATTTCAACTTTTCTCTTGACATTATAGTTTTTTTTTGTTAGACTTTCTTAACTGCTTACCATTGGTAATAAATATGATATCCATTTTAGAAATACATAATAAGCTCAAACTTAATTCTGAAAACGGATTATTTATAAGAAATACTTTACCTGAGACTTCAAATTCAACAATTCAGGAATTGTATGAAGGTGATTTCACAACTTATAAGTCTAACTTTAAAGTAGAATATGCTTTAAAAAAATTGCAGCCCCACTCTTTTTTCCTATTTAATAATGAACCTCTTTTACTATTTTTCGATTTTTCTGAAAAAAATAATAAAGAAAGCTTAAAAAAATTATCAAGAGATGTTTGGAATTTCAACAAGTCGGCTCTTGTTTTTGTTAATGAGTCGAGTCAATTAAATATCTACAATGGTTTCCAATACAAAAGAGAATCTGGTTTACTACATGTTCTTGAAACAATTAAAACGCTGAGAGATGGGGAAAAGCTTGAAAATTATTCATACTGGAAAATTGTAACCGCGGAACTTTGGAACGAAAGAGACAAGGATTTTGAAAAAAAATCAAGGGTCGATACCAAGCTTCTAGGAAATATAAGAACCACACGTGAAATTTTGATTGATAAAAATGCAAAAAATCGTTTATTAGAAAATTATGCCAATCGAATAATCGGTCGACTTATTTTTGTAAGATACTTGATCGATCGTAACGTAAATCTTGATTACCAGGGAAAGGGAAAAGAACTCCTTACAAAAGACCACTTGCCTGAATTGATAGTTCAGAAAGATAATTTATTTGACTTTTTTGAATATCTTTTAAAAAAGTTTAATGGTGATATTCTACCATTAAACGGCGAACAAGATGCAGTAAATCAATCACACTTGGACATCTTGTCTCGATTATTTAAAGGTGAAGATATAAAATCTCATCAGCGTAGTTTATTCAATGTATTCAATTTTGATTTCATCCCAATTGAACTTGTTAGCAATATCTATGAAACATTTCTTGGTGAAAAACAAAGTTCAGAAAAAGCTTTTTATACTCCCCCCTTTCTGGTTGATTATGTTTTGGAACAAACTGTAAAACCATTTATTGCCAAACAACAGGATTCTAAAAGAATATCTTGTAAAACAGCGGATTTAACATGTGGAAGTGGTATCTTCTTGTGTGAAACATTAAGAACCATAATTAATAGATATATTGAGCTTGCAAATCCGGACAAATCATCAAAAGAGTTCAAAACAAAAATAAAACAATTACTTAAAGATAATCTATTTGGAAATGATTTAAATCAGGAAGCCATCGAAATTGCAAAATTTTCATTGTACATTACTCTTCTAGATTATTTTGTTGATCCAAAAGATATTGAGGACTTTGAATTCCCGAATATTTCAAACAATTTTCACAATCGTGACATTTTTGATGAACACCTAAATAATATATTTGGGAAAGACAAACCAATTGAACCTGATTTTATTATTGGTAATCCACCCTGGGGAAAAATTGAAGGAAGCAGATATTTAGAATATTGCAAAGAAAGGGAACAAGAAGAAAATCGTATTAAAAAAGAACTTTGGATAAAGGAAAACAAAGCAATAAATGATTATAAGCCTGTCGAAATTAAAATCAGTAATAAAGAATTTGCACAGGCTTACCTTTTACGTTTATCTGACTTTTCAACACCAAATACTGTTTGTCATGTAGTTGTTACCAGTAAATTACTTTATAATCTTCAAGCTCATAAGTTCAGAAATTACTTTCTAGAAAACTACCTGGTCAATGAAGTACTGGAAATATCATCGGTTCGACATCACATATTTTCTAATGCTGTTGGACCCGCTGCAATCCTAAAATATAAGTATGGTTTTGGCACTGATTCAAAAGACAACCTAATTGAATATATATCGTTAAAACCCAATCCATACCTTGCCATTTTTAAAACCATATTGATCGAAAAGTATGATTATAAAGAGGTAATCCAAAAAGAGCTGATAGAGAATGATTGGCTTTGGAAAGTTTTGGTTTATGGGCATATTTTGGATTTCAGGTTTATTCAAAAATTGCGGGATCATAATAAATTTCCGATTACGATTGGACGTTTGATCGATGATGACGATAAGGACAATAAAGACAGACAATTGTTTGCCAGCACAGGCATTAAAATTGGGAATAAAAGTAAACCAAACAGTGTAAGCCAATATAAAGGTATGCCTTTTATTGAAACTGACGTAAAAAGGACCAAAAGACCATCCGATTTACAACGATTTTATATTCATTTTGATAAAAAAAATATATGGATAGAAGATGACGCTGATGGTATAAGAAATGAAAAAGTATTTAAATTTCCCCCCGCATTATTAATAAAAATAGGTTTTACACCTGAGTTCAAATTAGTTTCTTCTATCACAAATATTGAATGTGTTTTTACAAATTCTATTTATGCAATTAAATCGAAAGCAAGAGATAATCAAATTTTAGAAAACTTACTTGGATTAATCAACTCTGATTTAATGGCTTTTTATATGGTTATGTGTGGTTCATCAATTGGAGTTGAGCGAGAACAACTAATTAATAAAGAACTTTTTCCATTCCCAGTTATTAAAGATGACAACATCGGATCACAAGCAAAACATTTAATCAAACTTAAAGATCAGATAGAATTTCACAAAAAAAGCTCAATATTCAACGATATTAAAATCAGTCAATATGAAGAACAATTTATTATAAAAGAAGCGAAATTAAATCAGCTCATTTTTAATTTATACAATCTTTCAAATACAGAAAAAGATTTAATTTCTTATGCACAGGAAATAACAATTCCAGTTTTACAGGCAAGAAACAAAAAATATAATGAGATATATAGAAACAAAAGATTCTCAAAACCCTATAAAAAATTGAGTGATACCGAAATAACAGATTACATAAATATTTTTAAGGAGCATTTTTCAAAATTCCATAAAGGGGGTGCTAACGGATATTTTAATGTTCGTATTTTCAAATCAGAAAATATTTTAGCCATAGAATTTTATATTGATGATAAACAACATAAGGATGAATGGCAGGAAAATGAAACCTCCATGGAATTGCTTGCAGGTCTCGGATTTCAAAAAATAAGCAGCGACCTTTTCATTCAAAAAGATGTAAAAACACTCAATCAAAATTCATTTTCTGTTTTAAAAATTAATCAATACAAATACTGGCACAAAGCCATTGCGAGGCTTGATGTCATTGAATTCTCGGAAGCCATGATCCAATCTCAAAAACAAGTCTCCAATGGATAAAATAAGCAAAGTAAATATAGTTGGTGTTTGGGGATACGACCGTTTATATCCTATATTACAAGATGCTTTCAGGGTTTTGTATATCTCCTACCAACAACTTTACGCACAAAAGCTAAATGAGCCATACAAAAGACCAGCAAATGTTGAGAAATGGCATCTTGAGGATTTAATAACCAACGATTTAATTAAGGAAGAATTTGAATTTAAAAAAGAACATGATTATTCTTTAGTACCTCAATACCAAAATATTAAACAAAAATCAAAAATCGATATTGCAATTCGGTGGAGACTTGCTTTTGGTAAGTATTTTAATATTGAGATAGAGTGCAAACTCCTTAAAAAAGAAAATCTAAATTACATTATTAATGGTGGCATTCAAAAGTTCAAGAAAAATAAATATGCTGAAGAACTTCCCCTTGCTGGAATGCTTTCATATAATACTTCTGGAGTAATAGCCAAAAACATTGAACTGCTCAATAAAAAAATAGAAGAAAAAATATCTTCTTCGGATATTTTAAGTCGCTTCAATATTATTGATGATTATCAACACACATATACTTCATGTCATCAGAGACTTTCCAATTCAAATATAGACATCTATGACTCTGTTGATTTATTCTATTTTTTAAAATTAGACCACAACATATTGACATGATTCTGCACAAACAATACTACATATTGACATTTTAATTTAAGAAAGGTATTAAATCAACAGAGTCATCTATACCATGGTGTTTGATTTTAAAGATGTTATTAGAGATTTAGATGAGGCGAAAAGTTTATAACGTGGATTATAGAAGTCTTAAAATGATACGATTATGACTACCGTTGCCACTACTTTCTAAAATTACCGCAACTTTTTGAATTATATTACTCCGACATTCCAACACTCCATTAATCCTTTAATAAAAAAATATCGTTCATTTATTCATTGCGTTTATTCTCAACTATTGGTTGAATAAACGCCATAGATTTGATTTTTCTTTAAATGTGTTATTTTTATAGTATTCAAAATGCTGAGTACTTTATTTGCATAAATATTATGTTGCCATTTTAAAATTTCCCCATCCTAAGCATAAATCTCAGCATCACAAACCTGCCAATAGTATTATTTTCTTGCTCCATAATGTAATTCGGTCTGTTTGTGTGTTGGAAATTGGAAAATTTATCTAACAGATCATAACCTTGTAGTATGATTCCGGCTTTATTTCCTTTCAGGAAGAAATAGCTTATACTTGCATTTAATAATGGTATGCTCACAGATTCTTTGAAACTTTCAGAATTATAGTTCATGATATGAATGTAAAATCCTTATCGGTTAATTTGGGTTTAACTTAAATACAAGCATCTGAATTTTAGAAAAGGATTAACAACAACCGAAACTGCTGATAACAACTGATCTTTTTATCTTGCCTTGAAAATTCCCTTGATTATTTCCCTAATTTATACTATTTTACGATTCTCTTTAACACGGATATTGGATTACGAAAAGGACGAAATAAAATTATGGAAAATTTGGAAAAGATTAAAGATCAATTTGCTAAGCTTGTGGAGATAATGGAAACATTAAGAGGAGAGCACGGCTGTCCCTGGGATAAAGAACAGACTCATGAAACATTGAGACAATATTTGTTGGAAGAAACTTATGAAGTATTGGAATTAATCGATGAGGAACGTTACGATGAGTTGAAAAATGAACTGGGGGATGTGTTGCTGCAAGTGATATTTCACTCGCAAATTGCAAAGGAAGACGGTAGATTTGATATTCAGGTAGTGTTAGAAAATATCAATAAAAAATTGATCCACCGGCATCCCAATGTATTCAGCGATACGGTTATCAAAACGGCTGAAGAACAAACCGTAAATTGGGAAAAAATGAAGAAAAAGGAAGATACAAATCGATCAGTGATCGATGGTGTTCCTAAACAACTACCTGCGCTTTTAAAAGCACACCGAACTCAGCAAAAAGCAGCGACTGTAGGATTTGACTGGCAAAAAGTAGAGCAGGTTTGGGAAAAAGTTGAAGAAGAGTTGAATGAATTAAAAAATGCAATTGAAGAAAAAAATCCCAAAAATATTGAAGATGAATTCGGAGATTTGTTGTTTACGATGGTAAATTTGTCAAGATTTATTAAGGTGAATCCTGAAGATGCATTGAGAAAATCCGTTGAAAAATTTTCTACCCGATTTAGAAGGATGGAAGAAGAAGTTGAAAATTCAAATCAATCGTTTGAAAATATAAGCCTGAATGAAATGGATAAGATTTGGGAAAAGATTAAAAGTGAATTGAGATAGTTTTTGTTTGATCCTTTTATTGTTCATGAAACTTATAGTATTACAAATTATTTCTTTTTTTTGCGAAAGAATTTACACCACAAAGACGCTAAGAACGCAATAAAAAAAAATAAATTAATTTGGTATCCACTCATAAAAGCATGGTGAAAGATGCGACTCACTTACGTTTATAATAGTTTAACTAATTTTAAAATTTAGAATTAAGCACCATGTCTAAAGTGCGTCGCATCTTATTTACCCGAACTTTTTTAACGAATACTTAATTTGGTGGTTATTGAATAATTTTTACATCACGTTTTTTAAAAACGGAAAACGTAATAGTTGATGATTTTTGCTTTTGCACTCTTCGAGCACTCTGCGCACTTTGCGACTCTGCGGTGAATTTTTTTTGCAGCTTCACAGCGCTGGGAAATTAAATTGCCTTTACCAAACTTCTAAAGTTTAGTAAAAATGCAAAATTTATATTCGAGATACTATAGAATCAGTGAGGAGAATGTTAATGAGTCAAAAAATTAAAAATGTTTTGAAAGCGGCTGAAGAGAAAAAAGTTGAAATGGTGGACTTGAAATTTTGCGATCTGTTTGGGCGTTGGCATCATATAACGATCCCTGTCAGCCAATTTGATGAATCTATATTCAAAGTTGGTGTGGCATTTGATGGTTCCAGCATTCCGGGATTCAAGCGATTAGAAGGCGGAGATATGGTTTTAGTTCCTGATACCGATACCATGTTGATTGATGAATTTTGGGAGCAGAAGACGCTGAGTTTCATTTGTTCAGCGTACGAGGCAGATACGTTAGAATTATTTAATAACGATCCTCGTAATGTGGCTTTTCGAGCTGAAGAATATCTTAAAAAGACAGGTATTGCTGATCAAAGTTTGTGGAGTCCGGAATTTGAATTTTACATTTTTGATCATATAAATTATGTAAGCGATATTAATTATGCCTGCTACCAAATTGATTCGGAAGAAGCTGACTGGAATACCGGTGAGAATGCTGAACAAAATTTAGGTCATAAAATTCCCCGGCAGGGAGGATACCATGCTATCCCGCCGCTGGATAATTTATTCAATCTGCGCGCTAAAATGGTTAAGACGATAGAGGGGTGTGGTATTCCGGTTCGCTATCACCATCACGAAGTTGGCGGGCCCGGGCAATCTGAAATTGAGATTCATCATCATCCATTATTGGAAGCAGGCGATGTGACCATGTTAGTCAAATACTTGATCAGAATGGTTGCTAATAATCATAATAAAACAGTAACTTTTATGCCAAAGCCGCTTTACAATGAAGCTGGAAGCGGAATGCATATTCACATGCACTTATTTAAGGATAAAAAACCTTTGTTTTATGATAAAAATGGTTATGCTGGTTTAAGCGAATTGGCGCTGAATTTTATCGGCGGAATATTAAAACATGGTCCGGCTTTGTTGGCATTCACAAATCCCAGTACCAATTTTTACAAACGACTTGTGCCCGGATTTGAAGCGCCGGTAAAATCAATTTTTGGATTAGCCAACCGCAGTGCTGCCATCCGGATTCCTAAATATGCTAATACACCAGAAACAAAACGATTTGAATTTCGCCCGCCTGATGCAACCTGTAATATGTACCTGGCGCTTTCAGCTTTATTAATGGCGGGAATAGACGGCGTGAAAAATAAAATTGATCCTGAAAAAGAAGGATTCGGTCCTTACGATGTTAATGTTTTTAAATTGCCAAAATCTAAATTAGATAAAATTAAATCCCTTCCGACCTCTTTGTTTGAAGCTGCAGAAGCGTTAAAAAAGGATCATAATTTTTTACTTGAAGGAGAAATTTTTTCCGAACAATTAATTGAAACCTGGATTGATCAAAAACTTCATGTTGAATATGATGAAGTAAGAAATCGCCCCCATCCTTATGAGATGAGTTTATATTATGATGTTTAGCGTTTTTAAAATTGAAGAAAGGTAATAATGAAACCTGAATTTCAAATATTTACTGATTTTGATGGTACGATTTCTATTAATGATGTCGGTGACAGGGTGTTTAAAAAATTTGCAGATTCCACTTGGAAAAATATTCTTCAAGATTGGTATGATGGAAAAATTGGTTCAAAAGAATACTATGTTAAGTGCTGCAAGATAATTGAAATGACTAATCAGCAATTGAATGATTTTTGTGAAAACCAAAAAATTGATAGTTCTTTCAAGGATTTTGCGAGGTATTGTTCATCAAATAATTATCCTTTGACTGTATTGAGTGATGGCATGGATAATTACATCAAGAAAATTTTATCGAACAATGGTTTGAAGCATCTGAAAATTTATGCCAACAAATTTGTATTTTTAAATGATAATAAAGTTGCAGCAAAATTTCCCTATTTTGAAAAAGGATGTTTGAAATGTGCTAACTGCAAAGGCGCCCACATTAAAGAAAATCGCATAAATGGGAATAAAGTTGTTTTTATCGGTGATGGTTTATCGGACATCTGTGGTTTACCCGAATCAGATATAATATTTGCTAAAGATGATTTGAAATTATATTGTGAAAAGAACGGTATTCCTTTTTGTAATTTTAATAATTTTAAAGATATTTTGGAAAAGATGAAAGAAATTGAAAGAGACTTTTTTTAACTTTGCGGTTCGCCTCAGCGAATCTGACTCGGGCACGACTTTGCGTGAGATTTTTTTTGTGTGATTCAGGTTAAATAACCATGCAAGATAATATTCTAAACATTTGATTAGGAGTTTCTATGAAAAACTTTATGATTCTATTTTTATTTTTGCTATTGGTAAGTTGTGCTGGATTAAAAAAAGCGAATGAGTTTTACGAAAATAAAAACTATGAATTGGCAATTAAAGAATGTCAACAAGCAGTTGAAAAGGATTCTCTGAATGCTGAAGCGTATTTTATTATGGGCAAATCTTATCGTGCTTTGAATAAGATAGAGAGAGCAATTGCTTCATTACAGACAGCATATCAAATTAGACCGGGTTCAACTATTACGGAAGATGCTAAAAAAGAGCTCATTAATACGAAATTATTTAAAGCATCCCAGGCGTTAAAAGAAAAAAGTTATAATGTTGCTTTCTCACAATACAAAGAAGTATTGGAATTGGACTCAACAAATTTTCGCGCAAATTTCAATCTTGGCGTTGCGTATGAAGAAAATCGCTGGCTGGGTAAGGCAAAATATTATTTTCAAAAAGCTCTGAAAATTAATTTTGAAGACGAATCAATTCCTCAAAAATTAGCTGCTATTGATAGCTTAACGAATCTCGCGGATAAAAATTATGAGAAGGGAAAAAAATATTATAACCAGAGAAAGATTAGTTCGGCTGCACGATATTTGAATCTGGCTCTAAAATACAAAGATGATTTTAAAGATGCCAGGTATTATTCGAACATGGCTCGGGGGAAAATTCTTTACAAAAGAGGGAAAAAAGGTCAAGTATGGAAAGCCATTGGTCTGTATGGCGAAGCGATGATGTTGCGACCTGAATCTGCCGAACCGCATTATTTTCTGGCAAAAGCTTATGAAAAAAAAGATCGAAATGAGTTTGATAATGCTATTAATGAATATAAAATCTGTATTGAAAAAGAACCAGATGGTTCATTCGCCAGGGTAAGCAGAAAAAAAATTAAAGAGTTGACAACTCGCCGAAATAAATTAAAAAAGTTCTGGGGGAAATGATTTTTGATTGCGGATTTCGGAATTTTAATTTTGTCGATGATGAATGATGTCTTTAACCTGAACAATTCTTTCACCACCAAGACACAAAGGCACAAAGCGATGAAAAACAATGAATAAGAATATAATTCATGAATTTGTAATTTAAAGCTGAGTTTGAAATACTATTAGCCCTTATTCTATTATTCCAAAAAATTTTATTATTTTTACAAAAAATATTTAAAAAATATCACGCAAAGCCGCAAAGAGCGCCAAAAAAAATATAGTGTAAAAGCTTTGCGAGCTTTGCGGCTTTGCGTGATAAATAAATTTGTTTGCAGCCCTGTGCTGTGCTACGTTAGGAATAATTCAGGTTAATTGTTTTACCAATATTTTATTTTTTAAATAATGATATAAAAAAAGATGGATCTATTCAATAAAAATACTGATGTTAAATCAATCTCCCCACCCTTGCCGCTTGCTGAAAGATTGCGACCGCAGACACTGAAAGAATTCATTGGTCAACAACATTTGATAGCACCAGGTAAAGTATTACGACAGGCTATCGAACAGGACAAACTTGTTTCCATGATTTTTTGGGGACCACCTGGCGTAGGCAAGACTACCCTGGCAAGAATAATTGCTCGTGAAACGAAATCGGAATTTTTCTCCATCAGCGCTGTTACATCCGGTGTAAAAGAAGTTCGCAAGATAATTGAGCAAGGGGAATTCAACCGATCTAAATTAGGCAAAAAAACGATTCTATTTATTGATGAAATTCATCGCTTCAATAAAGCCCAGCAGGATGCGTTGCTGCACAGCATTGAAGATGGCACTCTCCTTCTCATCGGCGCAACTACTGAAAACCCCTCCTTTGAAGTTATCTCTCCACTGCTTTCAAGATCAAGAGTTTATACATTAAAACCATTCACCGAAGAAGAGATTGAAGCAATTATTAACCGGGCGTTTTCAACTGATGTAATTCTATTAAAAAATAAAGTTCAGCTTGATAAAAAAAGCAGACAGATTTTAGTACGCCATTCTGCAGGCGATGCTCGAATCGCTTTAAATGCAATTGAATTGGCTTCCCAAATCGCTGCCGCAAATGAAGAAGGTTTACGAATAATAACTACATCTTTAATTGAAGAAGTTTTACAAAAGCGAACTCTGATTTACGATAAAAAAGGTGATTATCATTACGACATCATTTCAGCTTTCATCAAAAGCATCCGCGGCAGTGATCCTGATGCTGCGGTTTACTGGCTGGCACGAATGCTTGATGGGGGAGAAGACCCAAAATTTATCGCCCGGCGGATGATCATTCTGGCATCAGAAGATATCGGCAATGCCCATCCACAGGCGCTGACGGTTGCCACGAGCGCATTTACTGCAATTAATTACATTGGCATGCCAGAAGCGCAAATTGTCCTTTCGCAAGCAGCGACCTATTTAGCGTCAGTCCCCAAAAGTAACGCTTCTTACCTGGCAATAAATGAAGCCATGCAGGATGTTAAAAATTCTCCTCCAGAATCTGTCCCCTTGCATTTACGAAACGCCCCGACTAAGTTTATGAAACAGGAAGGTTATGGTGAAGATTACAAATATCCTCACGATTATCCTTTTCATTTCGTGGAAGAAAATTATTTGCCTGAAAACAAAAAAGGTAAAATTTATTATAAACCGACAGAACTGGGGTATGAGAAGACGATTAAGGAGCGGTTGGAAAGGTTGTGGAAAAAAAGGAAGAAGTAAAAAACCGAATAAAAAAATAATTTTGGTGATAGTTACATTTTAATTCTTAACAAGTATAATTAACAGCAGGAGGAAATTTTTATGAGCGATAAAAAAAATACAAACCAGCCAGATCATAAACTGAACCGTCGTCAATTTGTTAAATTAGGAACGGCTGGTTTGGGAGCTGCCCTGGCAACAATGAATATGTCAGGGTGCGCCGGTACCAGGGGAAAAACAAGTGCTGCGCCTGACCATCCTTTTGTTACAGCGCCATTAGAAAAAGTACGCGTTGGTTTCGTTGGAGTTGGAGGTATGGGGTCAGCTCATGTAAAAAATTATTTAAGGCTTGATAATGTGGAACTGAAAGCAGTTTGTGATATTGTGCCTGAAAAAGTGGAACGGATTCAAAAATGGACTGTGGAAGCTGGACAGCCTAAACCAAGTGGTTACAGCCGCGGTGACTATGATTTTGTCCGCATGTGTGAAACCGAAGATCTGGATTTGGTTTTTACGGCTACTCCCTGGCGCTGGCATGTGCCAGTCTGCCTTGCGGCAATGAAGAATGGAAAACACGCAGCAACCGAAGTTCCGGCTGCGGTTACAATTGACCAATGCTGGCAATTAGTGGAAACTTCTGAAAAATTAAAAAAGCACTGTATTATGATGGAAAATTGCTGCTATGACCGACCGGAATTGCTCATTTTAAATTTAGTGAGGAAGGGACTTTTGGGAGAGATTATTCACGGAGAATGTGGTTATTTACATGACCTGCGCCCGTTAAAATTTTCAAATGAAGGCGAAGGACTCTGGCGAACGGCGCATTCGATAAAAAGAAACGGAAATCTCTATCCGACTCACGGATTGGGACCGGTTGCCCAATGTATGAGTATTAATCGCGGTGATCAGTTTGACTATCTCGTTTCCATGAGCAGTGTTTCCAGGGGACTCAATTTATTTGCTGCTGAAAAATTCGGCGCTGATGATGAACGGGCGACTCGAAAATATGCGCTTGGAGATGTGAACATCAGTTTAATTCGTACCAAAAAAGGCAAAACAATTACAATTTGGCATGATTGCGATACTCCGCGACCATACAGCAGAAATATTCTGGTTCAGGGGACAAAAGGACTTGCCCGCAGATGGCCTAACGAAATTCACATCGAAGGAAGAAGTGAATTGCACCATTGGGACGAAATGGAATCTTATCGCGAAGAATTTGATCATCCCCTCTGGAAAAAATTGAATCAATCGGCAAAAGGCGCCAGTCATGGTGGTATGGATTTTATTGAGGACTATCGGTTGATTCAATGTTTACTCGAAGGAATGCCAATGGACATGGATGTTTATGATGCTGCAGCTTGGAGCGTTGTCTCTGAATTAAGTGAAAAATCGGTAGCCAATCGCAGTAAGCCGATGGATTTTCCTGATTTTACCCGTGGTAAATGGAGAACAAATAAGCCGCTGGGGATTATTGGGGAAGGTGAAGTTTAATTTATTACGGGCAAGATAACTAATTAAAAAAAACAACAGCAGAGTTCACAAAGGAAAAAATAAAAAGAATTTTATTTATTATAATTCAGGTATGTGCTTACATTTTTCTCCGACTTGCTAAAACTGTCCTGAAATAGTGCTTGAACGAAATAACATCCTTTAGGATCTTTCCAAATTTTAGCCTGACGGTTCACCGCCAGGTGATAATCCAAATTATTTTGAATGAAATAATAAAACCAACAAAGAAAAGTCCCGTTTGGGGACGAGTGAAACAAAGCCAACTAATAATAAGGATAAATTATGGCACACACCTATACCAGCATTCTAATTCATTACACCTTCTCTACAAAAAATCGCTAAAAAATTATAACACCTGATTTACAGCCGCGTCTATGGGCATACATGGGAGGCATTGCTCGTGAAAATAACATGAACGCTTTGGGCATTGGTGACATTGAAGATCATGCTCATGTACTTTTATCTCTGTCATCAACTATCTCTATAGCAAAAGCAGTTCAACTGATTAAAGGTGTTTCATCAACCTGGGTATCAAAAACATTTCCTGAACATAAAGATTTTACCTGGCAAGAAGGTTATGGTGCTTTTTCAATTGGCGTTTCACAAAAAGATGACACAATATCCTATATTAACAATCAAAAACAACATCATCATAAAAAAACATTTCAGGAAGAGTTTTTATCATTTTTGCATAAAAACCATATTGAATATGATGAACGGCACATTTGGAAGTGATAGTCATTCGTCCCTATCGGGACTTTGATATTGTTGTGATAATTAATTCCAGGCACTGAATTGGCTGGCTATTATCAATTGTCCCTTCGGGACATTCAGCCTGGCAAAAGGGCAGCGTTAAAGGACTTTGCGCTCTTGGTGGATTTGTAGTTGGCATTTACTGAGAAGAAGGAAAGTTGTCAGAGTTGAAAGTTTATTCAAGACTTGGGAAAAAATGTAAAATCAAGTACAAGGATAGAGTGGTTGAATTGGTTACGGAAAAAGGGAAAATTTATTCGTTGGATAAAAATTTACAATAAAGTTTAATTAAATTAAATTTATAAAATGTTCTTAAGCTATTTAATTTCTGTGATTTAAGATTATAAAAAAAAACTTCTATTATTATTTGAACTACCATAATTTATTAGACCAATTCCTAATATAGAAAAGTGAATATAAAAATTTAATTGTTAATGACTGCTGCAAATTTTTTTATGTTTATAATTTTTTTCATTGACTTTGTTATCCAATTATTTTACCTTTTACTTTAACAGAAAGATTTAGTGAAAAAGCTTACCTGTGCTAAATATTGTCACCAAGATTATTATGCCCGAAGGGTCTACGGCACAAAGATTATTCAATGATTATACGAATAAAAGGTTGACACCAAAGTAAAAAAATTTGCAAAATTTTTTCATTAAATTAAAAATTTTTAGTTTGTTGCTTTTTCTTCGTGTCTTTTTGTCTTAGTGGCTGAGCTATTACAATTTAATAACCTGAAAGGAATAATACAATGATTGCTCACGATATCACAAGACGCAGCTTCCTTAAAAAAACGGGCTTGGGAGCAGTAGCTTTAGCCAGTCCGATGTCGTTTGTTTCTTGCTCCAGCTCAAATAAACGACCAAATATTATTTTTATCATGTCCGATGATCATGCGGAGCAAGCGATTAGCTGTTACGGCAGCCAGTTAATTAAAACACCAAATATCGATCGCATTGCTAATGAAGGAATCCAGTTTAATAATAGCTTTGTGACAAATTCTATTTGTGCTCCTTGCAGGGCTGTTTTGCTGACTGGTAAATATAGCCACGTCAATGGTCTGAAAGACAACAGGGGTACTTTCGACGGCAGCCAGCAGACGTTTCCCAAACTGCTCCAAAAGGCTGGTTATCAAACAGCAATTGTCGGCAAATGGCATCTGAAAAGCACTCCGACTGGATTCGATGATTGGAAGATTTTGCGCGGTCAGGGTCAGTATTACAATCCAACTCTTCGTAATCAGGAAGGAGAAAAACAGTACGAGGGTTATGTGACAGATATTATCACCGATATTGCCATTGACGTTATTGAAAATAGAGAAAAAAATAAACCATTTTGTTTGTTAGTTCATAACAAAGCTCCACATCGAAATTGGATGCCAAATTTGAAATATCTTAAAGAGTATGAAAATGTGGAATTGCCTCTGCCAGAGACGTTTTATGATGACTACTCCACGCGCTCGGCTGCTGCAAAAGAAGCAGATATGAGAATTGAAAATATGTTTTTAGGTTTCGATTTAAAAGTAAATCCCAACGATTTTGATAAAGATACCGGGAGCGGTGGCAGCGGAAAAGTTTCTGGAGAAAAGAGAAGCGATTATCTGGATCGATTGACCGATGAGCAGAAAAAAGTCTGGAATGCGCATTATGATAAAGTGAGCGTTGATTATCGCAAAGCAAACCTTAAAGGCGATGAATTGCTGAAATGGAAATATCAGCGTTACATGAAGGATTATCTCAGGTGCATTTTATCAGTTGATGAAAATGTTGGGCGGCTGCTAAATTATCTTGATGAATCGGGTTTGGCTGAAAACACCGTTGTCGTCTATACTTCTGACCAGGGATTTTACCTGGGTGAACACGGCTGGTACGACAAACGGTTCATGTACGAGGAGTCGTTAAGTATGCCCCTGGTAATGAGATATCCAAAGGAAATCAAATCCGGGCAGGTTTCCGATGACATGGTTTTAAACCTGGATTTTGCTTCAACCTTTCTCGATTACGCAGGTGTTGATATTCCCGCAGATCTTCAGGGTGAGTCTTTCTGTTCACTGGCGCAAGAGAAAAAACCTGCTGACTGGCGAACATCAATGTATTATCATTATTATGAATATCCCTACGGATGGCATTCTGTCAAACGGCATTACGGTATCCGGACAGAAAGATATAAACTGATCCATTTCTACAATGATATCGATGCCTGGGAATTATACGATTTGAAAAAAGATCCCCATGAATTGAATAATGTTTACGATAGTTCGGAATATGCGAAGCTTGTGAAGGAACTAAAAGAGGAATTGGACAGGTTGCAGGATAAGTATGGGGATAGGGATTATAAGTAAGAATATAGCGCTCCAAAGGTGCATTCCTCCTCACTCCATCGAACGTGGATGACACAGATTGAACGGATTGGCACGGATTTTAAAAACTTTTGCAAAAAAAACAAGGATTCAGTTGGTAATACCATAGCTTCGCAAATTAATTAGTGTCTATCGGGAAATCACATAATGCTTTATTTATTCAAGACTAATAGTTGTTATTTTAAATAATTATAAAACTCACCCCCGGCTCCTCTCTTAAAAAGAGAGGGTAGCAACATGTTGAATTATAAATAGATAATGCTTGTTAAGTTTATTAAAGCCCCTTCTCTTTTTAAGAGAAGGGGTTTGGGGATGAGCTAAATAATTTTTTGCTTTGTTTGAACGCTTTTAATTATAAGAAAACAATTTGAGAAAAGGATAAGAAAAACTTGATTATTAATAAAAAAATTACTAATTTATATTTTTCATGATTCTTGCCTGATGTGAATAATTTAGCAATATAAAAAAAATGAGGTGCCCAATGAAATATTTCCGCTTAATGATTTTGTTAATTCTCTCCTTTGCCACTATGCTCTTCTCCCAATATTCTGATCCTCAAAGCCCCCTGTTCTTCTCCACTAAGGAAATTAAAACAAGTTCTATCAGTCAGAAAATACGCAGCACTCGGACGTTCTTTAAAACAATTGACATTGATGAGTTAAAAGTGAAAATCCACAAAAACAACAACGAAGTGGATAACGCCATATCTCTTGCGAAAAGTAAAATGAGCAACTTTTTCATGGACAAGCAGGAAGTGCTCAAACTTAAGGATATTAAAAAGATAAAAGAACGCATCACCGAGATGGAAAAAAACCGCGCAAAGATCAAACAGGAAATACAGCAGGACCTGGCAAACATTAATTACCAGGGACTTTTCGTTGTAGCGCTAAAAAACATTGACATCCTGGATTCCAAACAAATCCTTGCTAAAAAAGCGGAAAAGCTATTAGCGCCGAAGGCTATTGAAGATTTGAATGGCGCATTTGTTTCCAGCCTGACTGTTATTAAAGATAACAGACTGCTCGCCGACAATATAAAATCGGTGATTGCCGGTGAAATGAGCATTGAAAAACAGTACATCTCAAAAACTATTAACGGGCGAAGCAATTTTTTATATCTCGTAAAAGTGAATGTGGCGCCACTGAAAAAATCCATAAAAACAGGCAGCGGGCAAATTGCTTCTTTACAAGGCAGCCTGGCAATGAATTTGCTTTCTGACTACAATTATAAAAGCGCGTTGCAGAATTTTGGCGTGCCGGCTGACGAGATACAAAATATTGAGTTTGAAGTTAAATCATCCCAGGAGCCGATAAACCTTGCCAACAGCACTTCATCCCGCCGCCTGCAACAAATTTTGCAGCGCGGTGAAAACAATTTACAGAAATTAGACAAAGATATTGACGAATTAAAAAACAGCCTGTACAACCGCAGCGATGTACTTAGACAAACTATTGAACAACGCACAACATTGACATTTAAAGAAAACGATATCGTTGCCAGCATCGATGCCGCGCTAAAATATTTTGATGATAAGATTAAGCAGCTAAAGAATGAATTGATGGCAGCAAAAGAAAAAGAGTTGGTGGGCAGGTACGACGTAAACGTGACAGTGGAAGGTAAACCGGAACAGGACATTGCCAAAACAGCGGTGGATGTTTACAAACAAATTAAACAGAGCTACTCCAAAGTAGAACAGTTTATGGAAGAAACCGAAGTGGAAAACTACCGGGAAACAAATTACCAGCGTGGGACCAGCGTTGATATTTTTAGGGATGTGGAAAATATCTGGCTTTACCCGGTGGCGGGTGATAACGATAATTTTTTGCTCACTGTGGTGGCAAAATTTAAAATATCTTCCATGCGAAAATCCGGAGGCAGCAGTCCCGCTATTACGACAACCAAACAATCTGGCGATATGATATTTGTCAAAGGAGGTACTTTTCAAATGGGCAGTAATGATGGTAGCGATAATGAAAAACCAATTCATAAAGTTTATGTGGATGATTTTTACATCAGCAAATACGAAGTGACCAACAAGCAGTTCTGCACGTTTCTCAATGAAAAGGGTAATCAGAAAGAAGGCGGGGAGACCTGGCTGGATATAAAAAATGAAGACTGCCGTATTGTAAAACAGGGTGGCAGTTACGTAGCGGTGAGTGGATTTGATAAGCACCCGGTAATTGTGGTGAGTTGGTTCGGCGCCAAAGCCTACTGCCAATGGGCTGGTGGCAGACTGCCCACGGAAGCTGAGTGGGAGTACGCGGCGCGCGGCGGTAGAAAAAGCAGGGGTTATAAATACAGTGGGAGTGATAATATTGGGGAAGTTGGCTGGTATTTCTATAATTCACGAAACTCAAAAAATGATATGTACCAGGGAAGGGGAACTCATCCCGTGGGAAGCAAAAAAGTGAATGAATTGGGTATTTATGATATGAGCGGCAATGTCTGGGAATGGTGCGCAGATTGGTATGATTATAAATATTACAGCAAAAGTCCTTATGAAAATCCTAAAGGCGCTTCGAGTGGAAGCTCTTGCGTAATTCGCGGCGGCTCCTGGAAATATGGCGGTAGCGGCCCGCCCGTAGCGGAACGTACCTTCGAAAATCCCACAGACATGTCCATCGGCGTGGGCTTTCGTTTAGTTCGTTAGCTTCGGGTCGTCTGTTTTTTGGGGTTTTGGCTTTTGGTAGCTTGGGTTTTGTTAAATTGGAATTTGGGGGTCTGGGGCATAGCCGTCAACCTATCTCTGTAAGGCATTGATTATTCTTTTGTTAAGGGTGGTTACTGGACACAGCCCTTCAGCAGGGCTGCAAAGGCAGACGCTCATAGCAGCGCCTCATTTTTTTGCCGGTCTGTAATTTTTTTTACTTTTTTTTGAAGAAGCGACCGGCTGAAACTTCTTCTGTTTAATATGGCTAAATGTATGAAATAATTATATTAAAGTCAATAATTATTTTGATTATTTTTACTTTTTGGGGGCTTGACAAAATATCTCTGCTAGGAGACTTAACAAAAAACAATTAACAGAATTAACAGAAAATTTGAATGTTGAAATTGCTCCCTTTTTCACAACTGAAGAATTAAACGAATTAGCAAAGGAAACCAAATTCGTACAACGAGAATTCGGCGGCAGCAAAATTGATGGTGTAATTTTTTTAGATTTAATTGTTTTTCATAATGAAAATTTAAAAGAACAAAGCTTACGAGATCTTTCGAGCATGCTGAAAGATGAACTTAGAATTGAAATATCTAAACAGGCTTTACACAAGCGATTTAACGAATATGCGGTAGCCTTTCTTTCAAATGCTTTGGAAAAACTGTTGCAACAACAATTGCAAAATTCAGCAATTAAGTTGCTGGACAATGAATTTAACAGAGTATTAATAAAAGATTCCGTGTGCTTTCAAGTGCATGAATCAATGGCTGAATTTTATCCTGGAAGCGGCGGAAGCGGATCAAAAGCCGCGATTAGAATTCAATTTGAATATGATTTATTAAGTGGGAGAATAACTGATATCTCAATCAATGCCTTTAATGAACAGGATGCAAAAGATTCTTTGGCCACCATAGAAAATGCCAAAGAAGGCGATCTGATTGTACGAGATTTGGCATATATGAGTCTGGCAGTTCTAAAAAAAATAATTAAAAAGTTGGCATTATATCTTTGTCGTCCTAATACAAATGTAAAAATGTACGAGTTAAAAAATGGTAACTATGTTGAGATTAATTTTGATAGTATGGTTAAGTATATGAAAAAGCATAAAATATCCTTTATGGAAAGAGAGGTTTATTATGGCAGTAATGAAAAGTTAAAAAACCGTTTAATATTGCATTTATTGCCGGCAGAAGAATTAGCGAAAAGACTAAGAAAAGCCAGGCAGAACGCCAAAAAGAAAGGCAAAGGAAATTTAAGCGAAAATTACAAAGCACGGGCAGGCTTAAATCTTTTTATCACCAATGCCGGCAAGGAGCAAATCCCGACGGAAAATGTCTGGCCAATTTATCGATTACGCTGGCAAATCGAATTGATGTTCAAGATATGGAAATCGATTTGCCAAATCGAAAAAGTAAAAAAAGTCAACAAAGAACGTTTGGAATGTCATGTCTATTCCAAATTAATTTTTATAATGTTGGGCTGGAAAATGGTATGGATGGTTGCGAAAAATATGTATCGGATTTCTGGAAAAGCTTTAAGTTTTTTTAAAGCGTTTAAGACGTTATTTAAAAGGAAAATTGACGAATTTCAAAACGCCTTGGAATCTTCTAAAGATGAGATGCTTAAATTTATTCTAGATTTTTATGATCTTAGCACGACTAATCATTTATTGGAAAAACGTAATCAAGAGCCGACATCACTTGAGATAATATTAGGTTGTCTGAATTAATCATAGCACAAATTTCAAGGAGTTATCATATTTAAAATTAAACAGGTTATAAAGATAGGTTGACGGCTATGGGGTTAGGGGGGGGCATAGCCGTCAACCTATCTCTGTAAGGCATTGATTATTCTTTTGTTAAGGGTGGTTACTGGACACAGCCCTTCAGCAGGGCTGCAAAGGCAG
>Ga0075123_10000429_pt1 | contig 22304 bp, 37 predicted proteins | sample AntAceMetag02UKX_FD_69808 | JGI IMG/M metagenome (GOLD analysis project Ga0075123, IMG submission 69808) | Saline lake microbial communities from Ace Lake, Antarctica - Antarctic Ace Lake Metagenome 02UKX | ecosystem: Environmental > Aquatic > Non-marine Saline and Alkaline > Saline | place... | reverse complement strand
AAAGGACTTCAAGCAGCTCAAGAGTATTTAATTGAAGAGTTACAAGATGTTTATGAATCTCAAGGAATTCCAATTCATGATAAACATTTTGAACTTATTGCCAGAAGAATGAGCGATAAGGTTAGAGTAGAAAGTGCTGGAGACACAACTCTTTTAGCTGGAGAATTTATTAGTAAGAATAGATTTGGGGAAGAGAATGCTAAGGTTTTAGCTGAAGGTGGAGAACCATCTATGGCTAAGGTTGTTATTCTAGGATTAACGAAAGTTTCTTTATGTACTGATTCTTGGTTATCGGCTGCCTCATTCCAAGAGACAACCAATATTTTGACCACGGCCTCTTTAGAAGGGAAAGAAGATAGTTTGATGGGTCTTAAAGAAAATGTTATTATTGGCCGCCTTATCCCGGTTACTCCAGAAAGGGTCAAAGAAGATTGAGTTTAGGACCAACTTCTGATAAAATTACACACCATGCCAACGATATCTCAATTAGTTAGAAAAGGAAGAAAAAAGACGCAAAAGAAGGTCAAAGGGACCGCTTTACGAAAGAGTTTTAATGCTTCCAAGAGGCGAATAAGTCAAACCATTAATCCTCAAAAAAGAGGGGTTGTTTTATTGGTTAAAACGATGGTTCCTAAAAAACCTAACTCTGCTTTAAGAAAAGTAGCTAGAGTTAGATTATCTAATAAACAGGAAATTACCGCCTATATTCCTGGTGAAGGACATGAATTAGCCGAACATGGAATTGTTTTAGTTAGAGGTGGACGTGTTCAAGATCTTCCAGGAGTAAAATATCATATTGTTCGTGGAAAATTTGATTTAGCCGGAGTAGAAGGCCGTCAAAAAGGACGATCAAAATATGGAAGCCGTAAGGAAGGAGGAGCAGCTCCTAAGAAGGAAGAAGCTGGGCCAGCATCTCAAGAAGCCCCGGCTACTCCAAAAGCTGCTTAAAAATTATTTATGCCAAGAACAGGAAGAGTTAAAAAAAGAGTAATTCTTAAAGATCCAATTTATCAAAGTCTCTTGGTTAATCGTTTAATTAATAAGATTATGATAAGTGGTAAAAAAACCATTGCTCAAAGACAAGTTTACAAAGCCTTGGAAAGTTTAGTTGATAAAAAGGATGGAATTAAAGACAAAGATGATCCTCTAGAAATTTTAGACAGAGCATTAGAAAACATTAAGCCAAAGATGGAAGTTAGAGGGAGACGTATTGGAGGGGCTTCTTACCAAGTTCCAATCCCAGTTAGATCTGATCGTCGAGAATCATTAGCTTTACGTTGGTTAATATTAGCGGCTCAATCAAAACCAAATAAAGAATATCATCACTTTTGGCAAAAACTATCTTCAGAAATAAAAGACGCTTACAATAATACTGGTAGCGCTGTTAAGAAAAAGGAAAATACTCACAGAATGGCTGATGCCAACAAGGCTTTCAGTCACTTTAGGTGGTAAAAATTTATTAGGACTGCTCTCTTTTTATCTATTTCAATCTCAGTATGAATAAGATTTATATTTTTTAATAAAAGAAATATTTTGATATAGTCATACTCAAAATGAATATTGAGCGAGAAGATCAAGTGTCCAATCAGAGAGGTGAAAAATCTCCATTTTTCTTTTGGAAAGATTTAAAAAAGAAGAAAAAGATTTTTGCTATTTTTTAGTAAATAACGGTGGGATGTTAGGTTGGAATAAAGAAAGCATAGACAAAACTTCCATGGGATTAGTTCAGGTAGAGGATTTAGTTAAAAGAGGAGTATTGCGAAAAACAACACTTTTCCAGTTAGCTAAGGAGTTTATTGAAGACGATTTTAGTCGTGATAAAAAGGAAGAACTTAATGAACAGGGAGGTTTTATATCTTTAACTAGTGAAGAAGATCGCGACTTTTTTAGGAGCTTTGACCAAGCTTTTGAGATAGTAGATAAGGGGGAAACCTCTGATAATTTAGAAGAGAGATATCAGATTGCTAGAGAAGACGTTTATGATTTTATAGATCTACTTTTTTAGGACTATTTTTCTCTCTTAAACTAAATTAGGTGATTTCTTTCACCAAATCATCAATAAAATTTAATCGTTCTTGAAGATATATAAAATTTCATAGTTTAAATTTATTGTTATAAATCAGTTTTCATATTTTACCATTTTAAACTTCTTGTTTCCAAAGAGTATTTTTAAACTCCTTTTTTGTTTTAGGGTATTTTTGATAAGTATTGTAGATATTAAAAGGATCTCTTGGCTCTATTTTATTTCCGTTTTTATCTCTGGCGAATTCTTGAAAATGAAGATGGACTTCATCCCATGAGGGATATTTTTTTATATCTGGTCTTTTTGGATAATCCTTATACCCCCAAGTTAAACCACTATCACCAGCATAACCAATTAAATCTCCTTTTTTTATCCAAGTATAATATTTGGAATTTTTCATCCTTTTAGGACTGGTTTTATAGGCATATGGGTAGTAGTTTTCTTTTATTCTTCTTGGGGATCCAAAGGGAATGTTGTTACTTATTTTGCTTAAATGTCCATATTGGGTATATCTTTTATTTTTTGGATGATAGATTTGAACAAAAAATCCCATACCATTGTTGACATTTTTGTTTTTATATTTTTTCAAAGATTTATCTTTATTTATTACTTGGAAGCTATGGTAAGAGCTACTTACCCAGCCTTCAGCACTAGCATAAACAGGTTCATTTCTTCTGGCTTTGAAATCTATACCAGCGTGAATTTTGAGACCATGAATCTTTGTTTCTTTTTCTGAATAAAACCAGCCTTCAGTTATTTTTATTGAAGATTGTTTTAGGGGAATCTCTAGATATGGGATAGAATCTATCTTTTTTAACTTTTCGATATATTTTTTAAGTCTCTTTTCTTTTCCTATCATTTTTCTATTTTGATTATAACATCTTGATTTGAAGCTAGATTTTTGTTAAAATAATTATATTGAAGCGACTGCTTCTTTTGATGAAGCAGTTTTTTATGTTTTTAAATGGTAAAATTTAGGTAGTATGGCAGATAATAAAAAAGAGAAGAAAAGTTTAATAGTTCCGATTGATAAAGTCCGAAATATTGGGATTATTGCTCATATTGATGCTGGTAAAACAACCACAACGGAAAGGGTTTTATATTACACCGGGAAAAACTATAAAATTGGTGATATTGACAAAGGTACAACTCAAATGGATTGGATGGCCCAGGAAAGAGAAAGAGGAATTACTATCGTTTCTGCGGCAACAACTACTTTCTGGAAAGATCACAGGGTTAACATTATTGATACTCCGGGTCACGTCGACTTTACGGCTGAAGTAGAGCGTGCTTTACGTGTTTTAGACGGTGGAATTATTGTTTTTGATGCTGAAGAAGGGGTCCAATCACAGTCAGAAACGGTTTGGCGTCAGGCTGATAAATATAACGTTCCTCGTTTAGCTTTCATTAACAAAATGGATAAATTAGGAGCTGATTTTGAGAATACACTTAAAATGATTAAGGATAGGTTGGAAGCAGAAGTAGCCGTGGTAACTTATCCTATTGGAGCAGAAAAAGAATTTACTGGTGTTATTGATATTATCAATGAAAAGGCTTTGATTTGGAAAGACGAAAAAGACAGTAAAGGAGATAAATTTGAAGAAACTGAAATTCCAGAAAATTTAAAAGATAAATTCAAAGAATACAAAGAAAAACTAATTGAACAAGTTGCCGAAGCAGATGAAAGTTTAACTGATAAGTATCTTAAGGGTGAAAAGATCTCAAAAGAAGAATTAAAGGCTGGTTTGAGAAGAGCAACTATTGCCAATATCTTAGTTCCTGGCTACGCTGGTTCTTCTTTAAGAAATAAAGGAGTCCAGCCTTTGCTTGATGGAGTTATTGAATTTTTACCAAGTCCTTTAGATGTCCCTTCAGTTAAGGGTATAAATCCTCAAACTAATAAGGAAGAAGAAAGAAAAAATGACCCTAATGATAATCTAGCTGCTTTAGCTTTTAAAGTTCAAACAGATCCGCATGTTGGAAGATTAAATTATATTCGTCTCTATTCGGGAACTTTAAAGGTTGGGGATGAAGTTTGGAATGCTGTTCAACGTAAAAAAGAAAGAGTTTCAAGATTACTCTTAATGCATGCCGACCAAAAAGAAGCAGTCGAAAAAGCAGAAGCAGGAGAAATTGTGGCTGTTGTCGGTTTAAAAGAAACCACCACTGGAGATACTATTTGTATCAAAGATAAGCCTATCATCTTAGAATCTATTTCTTTCCCTGACCCAGTTATTTCCCTAGCCATTGAACCTAAAACAAGAGCTGACCAAGAAAAATTAAGTTATTCACTAAAAGCTTTATCTGAAGAAGATCCAACTTTTAAAATTAAATATGACCATCAAACTGGTCAGACAACAATTGCTGGTATGGGGGAACTTCATTTAGAAATTCTTGTTGATAGATTAAAAAGAGAATTTAATGTTTTGGCTAATACTGGTCGTCCACAGGTTGCTTATAAAGAAACTATTAAACAAGAGGCTTCAGCTGAAGGAAAATATGTTCGTCAGTCTGGTGGTCGTGGTCAATATGGTCATTGTTTTTTAAGAGTTAGCCCTTTATCTCGTGGGGAAGGATTTAAATTTATAAATGAAATTAAGGGAGCATCTATTCCTTCAGAATTTATTCCGGCTATTGAAAAAGGGGTTAAAGAAGCGATGGATAAAGGAGTTTTAACTGGCTATCCTTTAACAGATATGAGTGTGGCCGTTTATGACGGTACTTATCACGATGTTGATTCTTCTGAAATAGCTTTCAAAATCGCTGGTTCTAAAGCTTTGCAGGCAGCAGCTAAAGAAGCAGATTTAGTTTTAATAGAGCCGATTATGAGTTTAGAAGTAACCACTCCTGAAGAATTTCTTGGTGACGTTATTGGTGATTTATCAAGTAGACGAGCCCAGATTTTAGAAAACGAAGATAGAGGTAAAATAAAGATTATTAAAGGAACCGTTCCTTTGGCTGAAGTTTCAGGTTATGCGACAACCCTCAGAAGCTTAACTCAGGGTCGAGCTACTTTCTATTTAGAACCGAGTCATTATGATGAAGTTCCATCAAATATTACCGAAAAAATCATTGAACAAAAAAATCCCTTGAAAAAGGTAGAATAATATAGTAGAATAGCAGAAGCAATTTATAATTATTTATTATTTTAAAATTACTAGTTAATTTTAATTTTTTTAGGAGAAAAAAATGGCAGACAAATTTCTAAGAAACAAACCACATCTTAATATAGGTACAGTTGGTCACGTTGACCATGGGAAGACTACTTTAACTTCCGCAATTACAAAAGTCTTGTCTGAAAAAGATAAAAAGACAGAATATATGGCTTTTGATAAAATCGATGGTGCTCCAGAAGAAAAAGAAAGAGGAGTAACTATTAATATTTCTCATATTGAGTATGAAACTGATAAACGTCATTATGCTCATATTGATTGTCCAGGACATAAGGACTATATCAAAAATATGATTACCGGTGCCGCTCAAATGGACGGTGCTATTTTGGTAGTTGCCGCTAATGATGGTCCTATGCCACAAACTAGGGAGCATCTTTTGCTTGCTCGTCAAGTAAATGTGCCGGCTATTGTTGTTTATTTAAATAAGACTGATATGGTCAAGGATAAAGAACTTCTTGATTTAGTCGAAATGGAGATTCGTGAACTTTTGACTAAATATAAGTTTCCAGGAGATAAAACTCCTATTATTCGTGGTTCAGCTCTAAAGGCTTTAGAGGGAGACAAAGAAGCAGAAGAATCAATTGTCGAACTTATGAAGGCTGTTGATGATTTCATTCCTGAGCCAGAAAGACCACTAGATAAGCCTTTCTTGATGCCGATTGAGGATGTTTTCTCAATTAAGGGTCGAGGAACAGTTGTCACTGGTAGGATTACCAGAGGATCTGTTAATGTCAACGATGAAATAGAAATCGTTGGTATTAAAGAAACAACCAAGACAGTTGTAACTGGGGTTGAGATGTTTAGAAAAACTCTTGATCAAGGTCAGGCTGGAGATAACGTCGGTATTCTTATTCGAGGAATCGAAAAAGATGATGTTGAACGTGGTCAGGTTTTGGCCAAACCAGGATCAGTTACCCCTCATACTGAATTTGAGGCAGAAGTTTATATCCTCAATAAAGAAGAGGGTGGTCGTCATACACCATTTTTCACTGGTTATAGACCACAATTCTATATCAGGACAACTGATGTAACTGGAGAGGTTACCCTACCTTCTGGAGTAGAAATGGTCATGCCTGGTGATAATGCCAAAATGACGGTTAAATTAATTCAACCAGTAGCTTTAGAGGAAGGTCTACGTTTCGCTATTCGCGAAGGTGGACATACAGTTGGAGCTGGAGCTATTTCAAAAGTAATCAAATAAAAAAAGAAAATGTCTAAGGGTAGAATTAGAGTACGTTTAAAGTCGTATGATCATCGAGTCATCGATGAGAGTTGCGAAAAAATATTAGAAGTTGCTTTATCAAGCGGAGCTAAGATTGTTGGTCCTATTCCTTTACCAACTAGAAAAAAGATTATGTCGGTTGTTTCCAGTCCTCATACCGATAAAGATTCTCAAGAACATTTTCAAATTTTAACTCATAAAAGATTGATTGATATCATAGAACCGACAGAAAGAACGATTGATTCTTTAATGCATCTTAATTTACCGGCTGGTGTCGATATTGAGATTAAGATGTAAAAACCCTTTTTTATATTGCAATTTCCCCATTTTTCCTTTATAATTACTCGTGATGGAGGTAAAACTCTTTTGAGTTGATTTTTAAATAAATTGTAGGCGCAAATAAGTAAGAGTGCCTCCGGCGCTCTTTTTTGTGGTTTAAAAGATGAAAAAAGACATTACGAAAGCAAAAAAAATTGAATCGATACAGAAATTTACAAAAGACGGGAAAAGAATTCCTGTTACTTGTGTTTCGTTTGAAAAAGAAACCTCTTTAAAGGCTGGGGATATAGTCAAAGTCACTGGTTTTTCAAAAGGAAAAGGATTTGCTGGTGTTGTTAAACGTTGGGGATTTGCGGGTGGTCCTAGAACGCATGGTCAATCTGATCGTCTTCGTGCCCCAGGTTCTATTGGCCAAACAACTACTCCAGGTAGAGTCCACAAAGGAAAGAAAATGCCGGGACATATGGGAAATGACAATATAACGGTTATTGGTTTATCAATTATGGACGTTAATGAAAAAGAAAAAAAGATACTTATTAAAGGATTGCTTCCAGGATACAGGGGAAGCAATTTGCTTATTAGGAAGGATAAAGAAGATAAAAAGTTTGTTCCTCTAATGAAAGAAGGACAAAGAGATGTTCAAGAAACTGAAGAGGAAAAAGAAGAACGTTTAAGAAAAGAAAAGGAATCACAAGAAAAATTAAAAGAATCAGAAAAAGAAGAAAAACCTGAAGAAAAGAAAGAAGAAGCTCAAGAAGAGAAAAAAGAGGAGGAAAAGAAAGAATAATATGACTCAAGTTGATCTTTACACCATTAAGGGGACTAAATCAGGAAAATTAAGTTTACCTGATGAAATTTTTAAAGTAGATGTAAATGAGGCTTTAATGTCACAGGCGGTAAAGGTTTATTTAAGTAATCAGCGAAAAGCTAAGGCTAAATCTAAGACTAGATCTGAAATTAATCTAACAAAATCAAAATGGGGCAGACAAAAAGGGAGTGGAAAAGCTAGACATGGGGCAAAGTCTGCTCATATCTTTGTTGGGGGAGGTACAGCCCATGGGCCAAAAGGAATTGAGAACTTTAAATTAAAATTAAGCAAAGCTTTAAAGAAAAAAGCTTTGTTTTCTTCTTTAAGTCAGAAATTAGCCGAAAAGAAGATTTTAGTTATTAAAGATTTTAAAAAACTAGAACCTAAAACCAAGAATATGGCTGAAGTTTTGAAAAAATTAAAGTTAGACAATCAAAAAGTTATTTTGGTTTTACCCAAAGATTTTGAAGAAGCTAAAAGAGCTTCAAGAAATATTGAGAATTTAAATTTATACCAGGCAGATTTATTAAGTACTTATCAGATTCTCAATGCTCAAAATATCTTATTTGCTCAAGAAAGTATAGAAGAAATTAAAAATAAATATTTAAAGAAAAAATGAAACTAAGTGACGTCGTAAAAAGACCAGTTATAACTGAAAAAGCAACCGCTCAAACTGCGGAGCAAAAGTATATTTTTGAAGTTGATAGAAGGTCAACCAAAGAAGAAATTAAGAAGGCAATAGAAAAGTTTTTTAAAGTTAACGTTTTAAAGGTGAGAACAATGGTGATTAAAGGAAAGAAACATAGAGCTGTAAAGACGAGAAAAGAAACACAGGGTTCTAATTGGAAAAAGGCAATAGTTTTACTAAAAGAAGGCGATAAAATAGATTTATTTGAAACAGAAAAATGAAATGGCTAGAAAATTAATAAAAATACTACCAAAAAAATCAGGAAGAAATGCGACCGGTAAAATTACCACCCGTCATCAAGGTGGCCGAGAAAAGAGATTTCTAAGAGAAATTGATTTTAAAAGAGATAAAAAAGATATTAAGGCCAAAGTCATGTCAATTGAATATGATCCTAATAGAACGGCAGATATTGCGCTACTTTTTTATGCTGATGGAGAAAAGCGCTATATTATTTCTCCTGTCGGTTTGGAAGTTGGTCAAGAGCTATTATCTGGAGAAGAAGTAGAAGTTAAACCAGGTAATGCTCTACCTTTAAATAAAATTCCCTTGGGAACAGTGATTCATAATATTGAGTTAAGACCAGGTAAGGGTGGACAAATTGCCAGAGGAGCAGGAACTGGAACAACTTTGATGAGTAAAGAAGAGAAAAATGCTATTTTAAGACTTCCTTCTGGCGAACAAAGGAAAATTAGTTTAAACTGTTATGCTACCGTTGGGCAAATCGGAAATGTTGATTGGAAAAACAGAGTTTTTAAAAACGCCGGGATTAAAAGACATATGGGGATTAGGCCTACGGTTCGAGGAGTCGCTCAGAATCCTTCTTCACATCCACATGGTGGGGGTGAAGGTAAGTCAGGAATCGGGATGCCTTCTCCAAAATCACCTTGGGGTAAAAAGACTTTAGGTAAAAGAACTAGAAAGAAAAAGAAATATTCTAATAAATTAATTATTAAAAGGAGAAAGAAATAAGATGTCAAGATCATCAAAAAAAGGTCCTTATATTGACCAAAAATTATTAAAGAAAGTTATGGCTCAAAAAGATGATAATAAAAAAGAGCCGATTAAAACTTGGGCAAGATCTAGTCAAATTCCACCGGAATTTGTTAATCATACCTTCCAAGTTCATAATGGGAAAATTTTTATTGATGTTTTTGTCGGTGAAGAAATGGTTGGTCATCGTTTAGGAGAATTTGCCCTCACAAGAACTTTTAGAGGGCACGGTAAAATTGTTAAAAGAATCATTAGTAAAACTTAAAAGGAAAATAAAAATGGAAGTTATCGCTAAAAGTAAAAATATCAGAATGAGTCCTAGAAAAGTTAGGTTAGTGGCTGATGTTGTTCGTGGTTTAAAAGTGGAAGAAGCAGAAAAGATTTTAATTGGGGTTAATAAAAGGGCGACTGGACCTCTTTTATTAGTATTGAAGCAGGGAGTGGCCAACGCCACTAAAAACTTTGATTTGATTAAAGAGACTTTAGTTTTAAAAAGTTTAGAAATTGGGAAAGGACCAACTTACAAAAGAGGAAGACCAGCTTCCCGAGGTTATTGGCATCCTATTTTAAAAAGAACAAGCCATATTAGAATGATTATTGAAGGCGAAGAAAGAAAGAAAGAAGAAAAACCAAAGAAAAAAATATTAAGAGGTAAAAAGGAAACTAAAAAGGAGGAAAATGGGACAAAAAGTTAATCCTTTCAGTTTTAGATTGCCGCAAACAAAAGATTGGAAATCTCGTTGGTTTGCCGCTGATAAAAATCAATATCAAAATAATTTAATTGAAGATGTTAAAATCAGAAGGTTTTTAATGGCAAAATTAAAATTAGCTGGTATTTCTCAAGTTATAATTGAACGTTCAATTAACAAGATGAAAGTTATTTTACATGTTAGTCGTCCGGGTGTTGTTATTGGACGTGGTGGTTCAGGTTTAGAGACTTTAAAAAGGGAACTTTGCCAGATGGTTTCTATTGATAAACCAGAAAAAAATCTAGAAATTGAAGCAGTTGAAATTAAAAGCCCTGATTTAGTCGCTTTTTTAGTTGCTAATAAAATTGTTGAACAGTTGGAAAGAAGATTTCCACATCGTCGAGCTGTTAGTCGAGCTATAGAAACGGTTATGGCTTCAGGAGCTAAGGGAATAAAAATTGTTTTAGCCGGAAGAATTAATGGAGCCGAGATTAGTCGAACTGAAAAATTTGGTGATAAAGGAAAAACAGGAAATGTTCCGACACAAACTTTGAGAGCCGATATCGATTTTGCCAGTGTTCCCGCTCTAACGAGATCAGGTTACATAGGCGTTAAAGTTTGGATTTATAAAGGAGAAGAAGGGAATAAGTAATTATGTTACAACCAAGGAAAAGTAAATTTAAAAAACAGTTTCGCGGCAAGATGAGAGGTTTTGCTTCCAGAGGTAATACCCTAGCTTTTGGTGAATATGGATTAAAGAGTTTGGGTCGTGGTTGGCTTAAAAACAACCAGCTTGAAGCAGCTAGAAAATCAATTTCTCATCATACTAAAAGAGCTGGTAAGGTTTGGATTAGAGTTTTTACCGATAAACCAATTACCAAAAAACCAAGTGGAGTTAGAATGGGTGGTGGTAAAGGAGATGTCGATACATATGTGGTGACTATTATTCCTGGAAAAATTATTTTTGAATTAGCCGGAGTTCCAAAAGAGATTGCCCATCAGGCTTTAAAAAGAGCGGCAGCTAAATTACCTTTTAAAACAAAAATTATTAGTAAAGAGGATTAAAAAATGAAAAAGAAACAATTTGAAGAATTAAAAACAAAAGATTTAAAAGCCTTAAGAGAACAGGTTAAAAAAGTCGATCAAGAAATTTTTAAATTAAAAATGGATAAAAGAACAGCCAAATTAAAAAATATTTCTTTATTAGGTCAAAAGAAAGTTGATTTAGCAAAAATTAAAACGATTATTAGAGAAAAGGAGTTAAATTCATGAAACAGTTTGTAGGTAAAGTTATTGGGACTAAAATGGATAAAACGGCTAAGGTGTCGGTTTTAAGAATTAAAGTCCACCCGATTTATAAAAAACGTTTAAGAGTCAAGAAGACTTATCATGTTCATGATGAAATTGGGGTTAAAGTTAATGACAAGGTGAAATTTCAGGATTGTCGCCCAATTAGCAAAACTAAAAAACATAAAATTGTCGAGATTGTCAAAGATAAGCAAGTTAAAAAAGAAACTAAAAAAAGTAAAAAATAATCATGATTCAATTAAGAAGTATTTTAAAACCAGCCGATAACAGTGGCGCCAAAAGATTAATGGTCATTCATCTTTATGGTGGTTCTAGAAGGCGTTTTTCTAGAATTGGAGATATTGTCTTAGCTGTTGTCGATCAAGCTACTCCAAACGGAGTTGTTAAGGATAAAGAAATGGTGAAATGTTTAATTGTTAGAACTAGAAAAGAAAGAAGAAGAGATGATGGCTCTTATATCCGCTTTGACGATAATGCCGTTGTTATTATTGACAAAGATGGTAATCCTAGAGGAACTCGTGTTTTTGGACCGATTGCCAGAGAGATTAAAGATAAAGGCTATGCTAAGATAGCATCCTTAGCTCCGGAGGTTATATGAAATTAAAAAAAGGCGATAAAATTATTGTTATTAAAGGTAAAGATAAAGGAAGAAAAGGAAAAATTGATAAAGTTTTTCCTAAAACAGGAAAAGTTTTGATTCCTGGGATTAATGTTTCTAAAAGACATCTTAAATCTCAAGGTCAAGGTAAGCCAGGAGGTATTGTTGATAAGGTTATGCCGATATCTTTAACTAATGTCGCTTTGTTATGTTCTAAATGTAATAAAAAAACAAGAGTTGGTTTTCAATTAAGCAAAGGAGAAAAACAACGTATTTGTAAAAAATGTCATGCCTTATTATAAAAATGACTAATTTAAGAGAAAGATACCAAAAAGAAATAAAAGCTAAGCTACAAAAGGAGTTTAAGATTGATAATGTTTTTACTGTTCCTAAGGTTGAAAAGGTTGTTATTAACATGGGGATTGGGGAGGCAACCGAAGATAAAAAGATTGTTGAAAAAGCCAAAGAAGATATGATTGCCATTACTGGACAAATTCCAAAAGTGGCTAAAGCTCGTTTATCAATTGCTGGTTTTAAATTAAGAGAAGGTGATCCAATCGGTTTGGTAGTTAATTTAAGAGGTAAAAGAATGTATAATTTCTTGGAAAAACTGTTTACAATTGTTTTTCCTAGACTGCGTGATTTTAAGGGAGTTCCTAAAAAAGGTTTTGACGGTCGTGGTAATTATAATTTGGGTTTAAAGGAGCAAATCGTTTTTCCAGAAATTGATTACGCCAAGATTGATAAGACTCGTGGTTTGCAAATTACCATTGTGACCGATACCAATGAAAATAAAAAAGCAGAAAGATTGTTAACAGAATTAGGAATGCCGTTTGAAAAGGATTTAAAAAATGTCTAAAACATCAAAGAGAGTTAAAAATCTAAAAAAACCAAAATACGTAACAAGAAAACGTAATCGTTGTCTGCTTTGTGGACGACCACGTTCTTTTATGCGTCTTTTTGGTTTATGTCGAATTTGTTTTAGAGAATTAGCCAATAAAGGAGAGTTACCAGGAGTAACAAAATCATCATGGTAGTTATGCATCCAGTATCAGATATGTTAATTAGAATTAAAAATGCCTATCAGGTCGGCAAGAGAACGGTTGAGGTTGATTATTCTAAGATCTTGAATGAAATAGCTAAGCTTCTTCTTAAAGAAGGTTATCTTAAGAATATCAAAGAAGAAAAGGTAAATAAGAACTTTAAGAGACTAAAATTAACCTTAAAATATAGATCTCACCAACCTTCTTTGACAACTATTAAAATAATTTCAAAACCGGGTTTAAGAATTTATGCCAAGGTTGATAAAATTCCTCAAGTTAGGGAAGGAATTGGTATAACCATTGTTTCAACACCTAAAGGATTAATGACCAGAAAAGAGGCTAGGAAAGCTAATCTTGGAGGGGAGGTCATTTGCCAGATTTGGTAAAAATAATATGAGTAGAGTCGGAGAAAAACCAATTGATATTAAAGAAGGAGTGACCATTAAACTTGAAGGACATAAAGTTGAGGTCAGTGGTCCTAAAGGAAATTTAAATCTTAAAGTCCCTTTTGGAATAAAAGTAGAGATTAAAGATAATCAAATTTTTGTTACAAATTCAAAGCCAAAAGTAAAATCTTTTAAAGCCTTGCATGGTTTAATAAGAACTCTAACTTTTAATATGATTTATGGAGTTACCGAAGGCTTTAGTAAAACTTTAAAAATTGTCGGCGTTGGTTATAGAGTAAATCTAGAGGGTAATAAATTAGTCTTTTCTTTGGGATTTTCTCATTTAGTAGAAATTACCTTACCTGAAGGAATTAAATTTGAGGTTCAAGGGAATGATACCGTTATTGTTTCTGGAATTGACAAAGGTTTAGTTGGTGAAACTGCGGCCAAGATCCGTAGTTTTCGTCCACCAGAACCCTATAAAGGAAAAGGGATCCGTTATGAAGATGAACATGTTAGAAGAAAAGCTGGTAAGGCTGGTAAGGCTGGAGCTGCTGGGGCCGGAGGAGCAGAATAAAAATGAAAAAAGAAATAAAAAAACAGAAAAATAATAAAAATGTAGATAAACGTTTTCGCTTGGCTGTTTTTCGTTCCAATAAATATATTTATGCTCAGATTATTGATGATAAAGAGAGTCATACCTTAGTATCATGTGGTGAAAAAGAATTAAATAAAAAAGATCTTAAAGAAAAAATAACCAAGGTTAAAAAAGCAGGTTTAGTTGGTGAGCTTTTAGCTGAAAAGGCTAAAAAAGCAGGAGTTAAAAAAATAAAATTTGATAGACGTTCTTATAAATATCATGGTCGTGTTAAAGCATTAGCTGAAGGGGCCAGAAAAGGAGGCTTAGAATTCTAATGGAAGAAGATGCTAGGGATTTTGAAGAAAAAATAGTTCAAATTAGTCGTGTTTCTAAAAAAACCAAAGGAGGAAACAAGATTGGGTTTTCTGTTCTGACCGTTGTCGGTGACAGAAAAGGAAGAGTTGGAGTAGGTTTAGGGAAAGCATTAGATGTTAGAGGAGGAATTAAGAAAGGAATTAGTAAGGCTAGAAAAAATTTAATTGATGTTCCTATAAAAGAGACAACTATTCCTTATGAGGTAAGAATGAAAAAAGGAGCGGCTAAAATAATATTAAAACCAGCTCCAAAAGGAACCGGTCTTATTGCTGGTGGCCCAGTCAGGGTGGTTGTTGAATTAGCTGGGATAAGAGATATCGTAGCTAAGATTTTAGGAACAACTAACAAGGCCAGTAATGTTTATGTTACTTTGGCAGCTTTACAAAAATTATCAACTATTTATCAAAAGGAGAAAAAATAATGAATCTTAATAATCTTAAGAAAACCACCAAATCATCAAAGAAAAGAGTCGGTCGTGGTTACGGCTCAGGTAAAGGTGGCCATACATCGGGTCGCGGTTCTAAAGGAGCCAAGTCTAGAGGGAAAATTCCTTTGGATTTTTCAGGGACAAAATCTAAAAAGTCACTTTTCAAAAGATTACCTTTGCAAAGAGGTAAAGAAAAACTAAAGGCTATCAAAAACAAACCTTTGATAGTTAACCTTAGTTATCTTAGTTTATTTAAAAAAGATGATAAGGTTAATAAAGATAGTTTAGCCAAATTAGGTATTGTTGATTCAAAGCAAGCCGAAAAATTTGGCGTTAAAATACTCGGTGATGGTAAACTAGAGATAGCCTTAAAGGTTGATTTGCCCTGTTCTAAGTCAGCCAAAAAGAAAATAGAAAAAGCAGGCGGTAAGGTTTTGCAAGAGAAATCTAAAGCTAAATGAACAAAATTTTAAATACTATTGTTAATGCTTGGAGAATTCCTGAACTTCGCCGTCGTATCTTATTTACGGCTTTTATTTTTGTTGTCTTCAGATTAGCCGCTCATATTCCTGTTCCAGCTGTTAATGCAGCTGCTTTAAAGAGCTTGTTTGCTCAAAACCAGCTTTTAGGTCTCTTGGATATCTTTTCCGGAGGAACACTAGCCAACTTCTCCATTATGGCTTTGGGATTAAATCCTTACATTAATGCTTCCATTATTTTCCAACTTTTAACCATGGTTATTCCTAAGTTAGAGGCTTTACAAAAAGAAGGTGAATATGGGCAAAAGAAAATTCAACAGTATATTAGAATGACCACAATTCCTTTGGCAGCCATGCAATCTTTTGGAATGTACGCTTTACTACGTAACCAAGGTATTATTGCTAATTTAGACCCTCTCAGGCTATTGACTTTAGTTGTAACCATGGTGGCCGGAACTGTCTTTTTAATGTGGTTGGGAGAATTAATTTCTGAAAAAGGAATTGGTAACGGTATTTCTATGGTTATTTTTGCCGGTATTGTTGGCCGTTTACCAGCTTCTTTTGGACAGACAGCCAGTATCTTTAGTCCAGAAAATGCCTTGAATATTTTAATCTTTGTCATTATGGGAATTGCCGTTATTGCGGGGATTGTCTTTATTAATGAGGCTAAAAGAAAGATTAAAATTCAGTATGCGCGTCGTATTAGTGGGCAAAAAATGTATGGAGGTCAGTCTACCTATTTGCCCTTGAAGATTAATCAAGCTGGAGTAATTCCTATTATTTTTGCTGTTTCTTTAGTTTTACTTCCTTCCATGTTAGCTAATTTTTTACAAGGAGTTCCGAATGATCTTTTGGCTCGTTTTGCTACAGGTGTAACAAGATTTTTTAGACCGAATGGATTTTCCTATAATTTTATTTATTTTGTTTTGGTTATCGGTTTTACTTATTTTTATACCGCCGCTATCTTTAATCCTAAAAAGGTTGCTGATGAGATTAAAAAGTACGGTGGTTTTATTCCTGGTATTAGACCAGGAGAACCAACCGTTCATTACCTTAATAAAATTTTAAGTAGGCTTACTTTAGTTGGAGCATTATTCTTAGGTGTTGTTGCTATTTTACCTTCTATTGCCCAAGGAATAACTGGGGTTGCGACCATGAGCTTAGGGGGAACAGGAATTCTTATTGTTGTCTCAGTTGTTTTAGAAACAACCAGACAATTGGAATCAATGATGGTTATGCGTAGTTATGATAGTTATTCTAAATAAATGAATTTTATTTTATTAGGACCTGCAGGATCAGGTAAATCAACTCAGGCTAAAATGTTAGCTGATTTTCTGGGAGTTCCCTGTTTAACCGTTGGGAATTTACTTTCCTATATTTCTAAAGCAGATACTAAAGAAGCAAAAGAGATAAAAGAGGCGATGGAAGAAGGAACTTTAGTTGAAGATGAATTAACATTAAAGATTTTAAATGAACAGTTAAAATCATCTTCTTATGAAAATGGAGTAGTTATTGATGGTTTCCCAAGAAATGTTGAACAAGCTAGGGAATTTAATTTTGAATTAGAAAAGGTTTTATATATTAATATTTCTAATGAAGAAAGTAAAAAAAGATTATTTAAAAGAGGAAGAAAAGATGATACAGAAGAGGCTATTAAAGAAAGATTAGATATTTTTCACGAAGAGACTAGGCAAGTTTTAGATTTTTATAAAGAAAAAGGGATTTTAATTGAAGTTGGTGGAGAAAGAGAAATAGAAAAAATTCATCAAGATATTTTAGAAAAATTAAATTTGAGTAGCTAATGATATTTATTAAGAATAAAAAGCAGGTTGATGTCATGATCGAAGGGGGTAAAAAATTAGCCTTTGTTTTAAGGGAGGCTAAAAAGCAAGCAGAAGTAGGGAAAAGTTTATCTTCTTTAGAAAATCTAATATCCAAGTTAATTGAAGAACAAAATGGAAAAGCTTCTTTTAAAATGGTTTCAGGGTATAGATGGGCAAGTTGTTTAAATATTAATGAAGGGGTTGTTCATGGTATTCCTGATGGTTATAAATTAAGGAAAGGTGATCTTTTAAGTATTGATATTGGTATATTTTATAAGGGTTTCCATACTGATATGGCCGAAACAATTCTTATTAGTGACAAAAAGGATAGGAAAAAAGAGAAATTTTTAAAAGCAGGTAGAAAAGCCTTGAGGTCAGCTATAAAACAGGCCAAATCAGGTAACCGAATTGGTCATATCTCACAAGCTATTCAAAAAGAGTTAAAAAAGGCTGGTTTTAATCCAGTCAAGAATCTAACTGGGCATGGAGTAGGTAGAGAATTGCATGAAGATCCAATGATTCCTTGTTTTTTTCAAGGAAGAATGGAAAATACAGATTTAATCAAAGATGGCATGGTTTTAGCTATAGAAGTTATTTATGTACAGGGGAAACCTGGGTTAGTTATTAAGGAGGATGATTGGACAATAGAGACGGAAGATGGAAAATTATCCGCACTTTTTGAACATTCGGTGCTTGTTAGAGGTAAAGAACCGGTAGTTTTAACAGCCTTAAATTAGGTTCTGGACTAAAGGTTATAGGTTTGGTAGAATATAAGAACAAAAAAGATGGTAAAAAAGGAAGAAACTATTAAATTAAAGGGCGAAGTTACTGAGTCCCTACCGAATGCAACTTTTAGAGTAGAGCTAGAAGACGGAAGAATTATCTTGTGTCATCTAGCCGGGAAGATGAGAATTTATCATATTAAGGTTATGGTTGGTGATCAAGTTGATTTAGAGATGACCCTTTATGATGACGAAAAAGGAAGAATAGTTAGAAGAAATTAAAAATGAAAGTTAAATCAAGTGTTAAAAAACGTTGTATTAAATGTAAAACAGTACGACGCCGAAACAAACTTTATATTATTTGTGAAAACCCGACCCATAAACAGAGGCAGGGTTAATTAAAGATGACTAGAATTATTGGAATTGACTTACCAGAAAATAAAAGAGCCGACATTGGGCTTACTTATATCTATGGTTTAGGTAAACATAATGTTTTGGAAGTCTTAAAAAAGGCCAAAATTGAGCCTGATAAAAGAATTGGTAAATTATCTGGTGAAGAAGTATCTCGTATCACCAAATCTTTAGATACTTTTTTGGTTGAAGGTGATTTAAGAAAGAAAGTTTCAGAAGATATTCAAAGATTAAAAACTATTGGTTCCTATCGCGGTCATAGACACACCGATGGATTACCAGCCAGAGGGCAAAGAACTCGTTCTAACGCTCGTACTAAACGCGGTAAGAGAAAAACTATCGGAGCGATGAAAAAAGATGATCGAGCTAAGTTAGGAACAGAATAAAATAATGAAAGCAAAAGTTTTTGTTTCCGCCACTTTTAATAATACTTTAGTAACCTTTACCAATATGGAAGGGAAGACTCTATGTTGGGGTTCAACCGGAACATTAGGTTTTAAAGGAACAAGAAAATCAACTCCTTATGCGGCTACTAGTGCTGTTGACACCGTGGCTAGAAAAGCCCAAGGATTGGGAGTAACCGAAGTTGAAGTTTATATTAAAGGACCTGGGCCAGGTAGAGACGCTTCTTTAAGAGCTTTAAGGTCAGTTGGCCTAAAAATGAGTTTAATTGCCGATGTAACACCAATTCCTCATAATGGACCTCGAGCAAGAAAGCAAAGGAGAGTATAAAAAATGGCAAAATACACAGGACCTAAATGTAGACTATGTCGGCGAGAAAAAGTAAAACTGTTTTTAAAAGGAGATCGTTGTTATTCTCCTTCATGTCCAATAGATAAAAAAGGACCGGTTGCACCAGGGCAACATGGTTTAAGAACATCAAGAGCGAGAGTAAGTGAATATGGGAAACAATTAAGAGAAAAACAGAAGGTTAAAAGAACTTATGGAATATTAGAGAAGCAACTTCATAATTACTTTAAGAAAGCTCAGAAAGCAAAAGAACTTAAAGGAGAAGTATTATTACAGATGTTAGAATCAAGATTGGATAATGTTGTTTTTAAATTAAAATTTGCTCCATCAAAATCTTTTGCGAGACAATTAGTTTCTCATAAACATATTTTGGTTGATGGTAAGAAAGTTAACATCGCTTCTTTTTTACTTAAACCAGGACAAACTGTAAGTTTGTCTGATAAAGCTTTAAAATTAGATGAAATTAAAAAGTTGTTAAAAACTAAAGAAAAAATTCCAGCATGGCTGAAGAAAAAAGCCGCTGTTGGTCAAGTAGTCAGGTTGCCTAAAAGAGACGAGATTGAAGGCGACATTGATGAAAAATTAATAGTAGAATATTATTCTCGTTAAAATTAAAATATTAAAGGAGGCAAATTATGCTTAAAACACTTTTCGATATAAAGACAGAAGAAAGTAAAAACGATTATGGTCGTTTTATTATTGAACCTTTAGAACAAGGTTACGGTCAAACCTTAGGTAATTCTCTACGCCGAGTTTTACTAAGTTCTTTACCTGGAGCGGCTATCACTCAGGTAAAAATTAACGGCGCTAAACATAAATTCTCAACTTTGGAGGGGATGAGTGAGGATATCATTGAATTTATCCTTAACCTTAAGGAAGTTAGAGTTCAATACGAAGGTGAAAAGCCAGTTAAGCTAGAGCTTGAAAAAAATGGTCCTGGTGAAGTTAAAGCCGGAGACATTAAGGCTTCCGCCGGAGTAGAAATTGTTAACAAAGATCATGTTTTGGCTAATTTAGCTAACAAACAAAGTAGTTTGAAGGCTGAGATTACCGTTGAGCGTGGTTTTGGTTATGCACCGGCCACAGAAAGAGAGGTAGATAAATTGGGAGTTATTCCAGTTGACGCTGCTTTTTCACCTGTCAAAAGAGTTAACTATCAAGTCGAGGCAACTCGTATTGGTCAACGTATTGACTTTGATAAGTTGATTCTAGAAATTACTACCGATGGTAGTATTAAAGCAAAAGATGCACTTGTTTCAAGTGCCGATATCTTACTTGCTTTCTTTAACCAAATTATTAACCCTAAGAAAGCAGTGGTTAAGAAGGTTAAAGAATCAAAGATTGATTCTGAAACGGGGAGCTTAACTCTAGAAGAGTTAGATCTTCCAACCAGAATTGTCAATGCTCTACGTAAGAGCGGTTACGGAACTGTTTCCGATTTATTCGGAGCTAATCCTGATAATTTAGCTAAGGTTAAAAACCTTGGGGATAAATCAATTAAAACCGTTAAAGCTGCTTTGAAAAAGCAGGGTATTGAGTGGGAGGTTGGCAAAAAGAAATGAGGCACAGAGTTAAGGGTCGAAAACTTTCTCGAAACTCAGCTCAGAGAAAAGCCCTCTTTAAAAGTTTAATAAACAGCTTGGTTTTACATGGGGAAATTAAAACCACCCAAACCAAGGCTTTGGCTATTAGAGGGCTAACTGATAAACTGATTACCAAGGGAAAGAAGCAGACCCTTCATGCCCGACGCCTTATTCTTTCTTTTTTACAGAACAAAAAGGCGGTTAATAAAATCGTTGATGAATTAGCCCCTTTGTTTAAAGATAAAAAAAGCGGATTTACCAGGATTACCAAAATTGGTAATCGCAGAGGCGATGATGCTTTGATGGTTAAGATAGAATTAACCAAGAAACCAGAAAAGAAAGTAGAGAAAAAAGAAGATAAAAAGGGAACAAAGAAGGAAGTAAAAACTTCTAAAGAAACTGCCAAGAAATAATTATGACTTTCAAGACAAGAACAACCAAAGCCAAGGATATTAGAAGAGAATGGCATCTTTTAGACGCTAAGGGTGAGATATTGGGAAGATTATCCGTTAAAGTAGCCAATCTTTTAATGGGTAAGACAAAAACTTATTTTGTTAACTATTTAGACTGTGGTGATTATGTTATTGTCATCAATGCTAAAAAAGTCAAGATCAGTGGAAATAAAGAAAGAGGAAAACTTTACCGAAGGCATTCAGGTTATCCTGGAGGATTTAAAGAATTAACTTTTGAACAGCAAATGGACAAAGATCCAAGAAAAATCATTCAACATGCCGTTAAGGGGATGCTCCCAAAGAATAAATTAAGAGACCCAAGAATGTCGAGATTAAAAATCTTTGTTGATGATAAACATATCTATGAAGATAAATTAAAAGGACAAACAAAGAAAGAAAAGGAAACTAAATAAAAATGGCAACTAAAAAAAAGAAAGACTATATTTATACTGTAGGAAGAAGAAAAGAGGCTGTTGCTAGAGTTCGTCTTTTTAAAGGCAAAGGAAAATCAATTGTTAATGATAAACCAATTAATGAATACTTCCCTTCAAAACAGGAAGAGTTCTTTTATTCAAAACCTTTTAGAGTAACTGATAAAGAAGGAAAATATTATATTACGGTGAGAGTAAAAGGATCAGGTAAGAGTGCTCAACTAGGTGCTATTATTCATGGAGTAGCTAGAGCTTTAGATAAAGAAAACAGAGAAGTCTATCATGATATTTTAAAGAAACATAAACTTCTTACTAGAGACCCAAGAGCCAGAGAAAGAAGAAAAGTTGGCCGAGGTGGTCGAGCTAGAGCAAAGAAACAATCTCCAAAACGTTAATTCTTATTATTTTAAATTTATCTCTTGTTTTTTGGTATGCTTTATGCCAAAATTACATTCACTATGAGCCAAGATCAGAAAAAACAAGCAGTAAAAATTGCCATGGAACAGATAGAAAAACAGTATGGTAAGGGTTCTATTATGAAGATGGGAGAAAAGGGTGCGGTTAAGAAAGTTGATGTTATTTCTTCTGGTTCTATTTCTTTAGATATTGCTTTAGGAGTTGGTGGTTTTCCTCGTGGAAGAGTTGTTGAAGTATTCGGTCCCGAAGCTTCTGGAAAAACTTCTGTTGCTTTAAGTGTTATTGCCCAAGCGCAAAAAGCTGGCGGAGTCGCCGCTTTTATCGATGCCGAACATGCTTTAGACCCAACATGGGCTGAGGTTTTGGGAGTTAATTTAGATGAGCTTTTAATTTCTCAACCAGATACAGGAGAACAAGCTTTAGAAATTGTTGAGACTTTAGTTAGATCTGGAGGAATTGATATAATTGTTGTTGATTCTGTCGCCGCTTTAGTCCCTAGAGCAGAAATAGAAGGCGAAATGGGAGATTCAATGATTGGAGTACAGGCCAGATTAATGTCTCAGGCTTTGCGTAAATTAACAGGGGCTATTTCTAAATCAAAAACAGTTGTTCTCTTTACCAATCAATTACGCCATAAAATTGGTGTC
>Ga0075123_10000426_pt1 | contig 22330 bp, 19 predicted proteins | sample AntAceMetag02UKX_FD_69808 | JGI IMG/M metagenome (GOLD analysis project Ga0075123, IMG submission 69808) | Saline lake microbial communities from Ace Lake, Antarctica - Antarctic Ace Lake Metagenome 02UKX | ecosystem: Environmental > Aquatic > Non-marine Saline and Alkaline > Saline | place... | reverse complement strand
AGAAACAACCTGATTTTGAGTTTTGAATATTCAGGGTATTGTAAACACAAAAAAGGGGAAAGCGGTTTTGCCTTCAGCATCGATAGCGATGTAAACGTTCCGTTTGAAAAACTTGCATGTTATGGCTTTGACTTGTTGAGCGATCCCCGGAAAAAGCATAAGATTGTACCGCTTTTACTGGGAGCTGACGGTCTGACAAAAAGAGTTCGGGTACCTTTCAGTAATCAGCTCGCTATGGGAGATCAGTTTCGGGTTGCATTATTTTGTAAATTGCCAGGTTGTATCAAATATGGTAAAGATTATGTTACGGCTACTTTAGCCTTTAAAGATAATACGAATATCAAAAGCTTTACTGTAAAAATCGAGTTTTTAAAAGATCACCCCCGATGGGTAAGGCTTTATGATGCCACATCCGGTGAGCCAAGGCTTATTAAAGATTTAAAGCCTATGCGTAAAAAGGGCAAGGCTGTTTATTACGAGGAAAATTATAAAAATATCGAGAGTGAAAAGGCGTTCATCTATTTTTTTGAACGCTAAGGAAAAAGGAGAATTCCATGAAAACAGGAATTGGCGGCGGTGGCGGCGGCTGCGGATAAGAGTTTCTTTATAAATTAAAAACCACCTTTTATGACACCAAAAACAGTATCTATCTATGCCCGGGTATCGACGGACAGACAAGCTGTTGATATGCAGCTGGTCGAGCTCCGAGAGTACGTCAATCGATCGGGATGGACCATTCACCACGAATACATTGACCAGGGCTTCAGCGGATCCAATACCAAAAGGCCAGCCTTCACAGAAATGATGGCCGAAGCCAGAAAGAAAAAATTTGATATTCTTTTAGTGTGGAAACTTGATCGCCTGGGTCGATCCCTAAAGGATTTGATCAATACATTAGACGAGCTCGGTGTCTTGGGTATTGATTTTATCTCTTACGAGAATCAACTTGACACCTCTACACCAACCGGTAAGCTGGTCTTTCATGTAATTGGTGCCGTGGCGGAATTTGAAAAGGATATTATCGGGGAACGGGTCAAGGCAGGATTAGAGAACGCCAAGCGGAAGGGTAAGCGCCTGGGCAGGCCCCCGGTCCCCGATGATGTTTTTGAAAAAGCAAAAACCCTCCGGAAAGAAGGGTTATCGTATCGAAAGATAGGGAAGCGGTTGGGTCTTGATGAAGGGACGATTAGAAAAAGAATGAAAGAAAAGCACCTTAAGCATTTATGATTTGTATTCCCTCTCAGGGTGGGGAAGAGGGAAAGGGTAAGCGGAGCGGATGCGGAGCGAGCCCAAGGGAGATGGGGTGCCAAACAAATTTTAAATTCTTAAGGGCAAGGGAGTCAATGCTCCCCTGCCCTTTCCATAACTGACACTCAATCAAATCAGTATTTCTTTGCTTCTTCCTCTGCTTCCTTGCCCGCCTTGTCCATCTTCGCCGTCATAATCCCATTTTCGTAGGATTCCAGAACTGAACGCTTGACAAAGTTAATCAGGTCCTTCTTTTTCTCTTCATTGAAATCAGCCAATCTTTGTTCAAGCTCCTTCTCTAAATCTATGATGTAACCCATAGTTTTATGTCCTTCAGACTAAATTATCTTTTTCGCTTTCATTGATAACCATTTCTTTTCGGTGAAAATGATATGGTCATAAAGCTCAATGCCAAGAATTTCACCAGCCTTCTTTAATCTTTGCGTAACCTCTATATCGTCTTGAGATGGCTCAACCTCACTGCTTGTATGATTGTGTAATACAATTATCCCTGTCGCTGAACTCTTCAATGCGGGTCGAAAAGTTTCCCGCGGATGCACCAAACAAGCGTTAAGAATTCCCAAACCGATTAATTCTGTTGTTGTAATCTTTGTTTCCGAGTTGAAATAAATCCCGATAAAATGTTCTTTCCCCCAATCGGTTATCAATGAACGGGCGATTTTCACAGCTTGGATTGGTTGATTGATAATATAGCCCATAGGTTTGATTCCTTTCTCCCTCCTAAGTGAGCTCGACTTTTATTTATCTCACCTAAAAAATAAATAGGCCAGCGGGGTCCCCAGCCTGTCAAGGTGGAATCCCGCTTTAGCGGGAGGATTTCTTTATTGCTTCTCGATAGAGACCTTTACAGGCTGGGGTGCTGGGTACAATGAAAAGAGTGAGATAAATAAAATCATAATGAATCTGCGAACTGGCTAAGAAGAGAATAATTTGTTTGGCTGGGGTTAATGGGGGAATCATCATTGAAAGGAAAGCCCCGTTCGTCGTGTAGGCGAACGGGGCTTTTTTGTCTTAGCTGGCAAAGCTTAAGACAAAATTCCTTTGAGTGATGATGGGGGTTAGCGGGCTCAAGCTCAGGCCAAAAGGACAGAGGTTGAGGGGGGTAAATATGTCCGTATCTCTTGTGCCCCTTTACAGCTATTCACTTGTAAGTTATTGTTATCATAGGATGATTTTGATCTTTAACAATACGAATAAGGAGGGAATACTATGTACAGCCCAAAAATTGAGGAAAAGTTTGTTCCAATTCTTTACCGGATAGCCAAGGAAAAGGAAGTTCCAATGACCCGAGTAGTCAACCAAATCATCGAAGATTATTTGACTAATCACCTTAAGGGGAACCAATGGGAAAGAAGCAATTTAAAAGCAGATGATGAAAACGTCATCACACATTGTTCCTAAAAATCATTGTTAAATAATAGGAGGTTAAAATGTATGCTAAATCTAAAGAGGTTTTGAGAAGTATTATTGAAAGATTTAAGACAGGCGATATTCCCCAGGCAATAGCCTATAGCGTCCTCCCCATTCCTAATATTCCCGCTTCTAAATGGTCTTTGTTCAACCGGACTCTGATGTTTTTTGAAGGCACTCAAGACGCAAGAGGTTTCAAACAATGGATGGCGGTCAACCGATATGTCAAAAAAGGATCTAAGGCATTCTATATCCTCGGCCCACATTTTAAAAAACTTAATAATGACGAGGATGAAGAAAAGTTAGCTTTGGTCGGATTCTTTTCAATTCCTGTTTTTCGTGTTGAGGATACTGAAGGCGCTCCGCTTGATTATCAAAAGATTAAACCTTTGGAACTACCACTTATTGAAATTGCTGAACAATGGAATATATCTGTTAAGGCAATTCCCGGCAATTGTTTCTATTATGGTTACTATTCCGATCAAAAAAAAGAGATTGCTTTGGCAACCAAAGACGAGTCGGTTTTCTTTCATGAGCTTTCTCACGCTGCCCATGCCAAAATTAAGGGTAACCTTAACCCCGGCCAGGACTGGAAACAGGAAATTGTCGCCGAACTGTCAGCCGCCGCCCTTTCCCAAATGGTCGGTAAAAGAGCTGATGACTATCTCGGCAACAACTATCGCTACATTGAAACCTACGCCAAGAAAGCCAAGCTCTCTGCCTTAAAGGCCTGCCTTGAGGTAATGAGCGATGTTGAAATGGTTCTTAACAAGATCCTGTGCCTAAAAACTCAAGGTGATTTAACTGAGATCCCTGACTATACTTAGAAAGGAAAAAATAAAAATGGCTCCTAAAAAAATAAAAAATGATTGGGTTGATTTCAAGGAGATTAAATCAAGGGTCGGGCTAAAGGATATTTTAGCTCATTATGGATTGTTGGAAGGCCTGAAGCAGAAAAACGATGAGCTGTCTGGCCCCTGTCCTTTTCATAAAGAGACCAAAGGATCTTTCTGCGCCAATCTTGCTAAAAATGCCTTTCATTGCTTTGGCTGCAAGGCCCACGGGAATATTCTGAATTTTGTCAGCTTAAAAGAGGGGGTTGATATAAGAAAGGCCGCTTTATTGATACAACAGTGGTTTGAAATCAGCCCTGAGGGCGCCCAGGAACGCGCAAGAGAGGGGGAAACAGTTAAGAAGGGAGAACCCCCCTCGGAACTTAAAAAAGAGGGGAATGAGGGCGTTTCAGAAGAAATGAGCCTGGTTAATCCGCCTTTGGCTTTCTCTTTAAAAAATCTGGATACCGAACACCCTTATTTGTTTGAACGGGACCTTACCGAAGAGACCATTGAGGAATTTAGAATCGGCTACTGCTCCCGGGGATTATTTAAAGATTGGGTCGTTATTCCAGTCCATAATGAAAACGGGGAACTTGTCGCTTACGCTGGCCGGTGGCCAAGCGAAGATCCTCCAGAGGGAAAGTATAAACTACCGCCTCAGTTTCAAAAGTCTCTGATTGTCTTTAACCTTCATCGGGCCAAAGAACTGGCCGGGGGAAACGGATTGGTCCTGGTCGAGGATTTCTTTGACTGCTTTAAGCTATGGCAGGCCGGGTTAAAGAATGTGGTTGCTTTAATGGGAACCTCTATGAGTCCGGAGCAGGAAGAATTGATCGTTCAGAGTGTTGGAAAAAATGGCCGAGTTGTCTTGTTGTTTGATGGAGATAAATCGGGTCACGATTGCACTGACCAAGCAATGGCCAGGCTGGGATCTCGCATCTTTGTCAAAGCAATCAAACTAAACGACGGAGTTCAGCCGGACAAACTAACAAAGGAGGACATCAATAACCTTTTGGGTTAAATAAAAAAGGACATCGAAACACGATGTCCTTTTTCCTATGGGTTACAAACAGATTATTCCGAAAACCCTTAAAGGTATGTGAAAAAACCAAACTTAAAGTTTAGACAAGCCACTCCGCTCTACGCGGAGTTGAAAACTATAAGTTCTTGGTTTTTTGTTTTCTATGCTCCCCCCCTTAAAAAACGGCTCTCATATCGCCACGAGAATCGCATTTCTTCAAGCAGGTGAGGGTAAAGTATAGGCAATATAGTAGGGGTTCAATCATTCGGACACAAAACCGGCCCTTATCCAAATTAAAACCATAATGCTAATCGGGTCCACAATGATTTTAATCAAGACTCTTTGACCCGCAAAAGGACTTGCTCATTACTGCACGTCCTATTCTTGGCCCTTGCCTGAGGCCATAAAATAGGACTTCGGTCCTGCTTTGAATGAGTGGATAATTATAAGGTAGCCGGTTTAATTTATTTTACCATTGTAATAGATTAAAAGGAAGTCACGGGAAGTATTTCTTCCTTACTCTTTAAAATTACCTTCACCTGAGGTATGCAGGACTTCAAAGTGAGAGTCTGCATAAACCTGTCGTGTCAACGGTCGGCTGGATGCGGTGGTTATCTTTTATGGAGGTTTGTTATGAAATTTCAATGTATTACTCCTGAATGTTTTTGGTGCAAAGCAGATATTGACGGGAGCGGTTGTACCCTAAAAAATATTGTTTTACGCAAAGGGACATGCAGATATTATGCACCAAATAAAGATTGTACGTCTTATGATAGAACTGATCTCCCTGGTGATTCGTACATTGCATGGGCCAACAAAAAAGACGATTGCGAAATTAAGTAATTGGGCATTTGTCTTTGTCGCCGCCGCACGACAAAGTACCATGTTCCTGACGTATCCTGGGCGAGCCTGGATGATCACACCAAGCATTTGTTTTTGTTTTCGCACCAGAAAACTGATCCAAGGAGCTTGGCCTTGTTTCGGGTGGCAAAAAGGGCAACTGTTCAGTTTTAAAATGGATACATTTTTTCATAGCGTCTCCTTTTAAGATACATTAATTAGGCCGCCTATTGGCGGTGTTATTTTACCGATTAATCGTAATTCAACCTCTTAATTATCTTCTCATTAAAGCATCTTAGATCATCAAATGTTAAAAATATTAACAACAGAAATACCGTATTACAAATTACCCGTATAAAGATGAAAGGTGAACCTCCCCCATAACATAAAAAGCCCCGTCTCTTCTTTTAAGAAACAGGGCTTTGATAATCAGACCATAATCCCCTCCAGGTTACAGCTGCTCACAACCTCATTTGATTCTGCCAAGATCAAAATATGTTAAACCACTAACTCCATTATGATACCCTGTCAAGAGGTATTACGGAGGGCTTGGAAAGTGCTGGGATTTTCTGTTTTCATTTTTCGTAAAATAAAGTAGGGTTACACGAAAGTTCGGGAAATACCTACATAGGTATATTAATTGTTATGTGTTAAAGAGCGCCACATTGAGTGTTTTGGGGTTGCTGGTCGAACCCAAAATGGTAGAGGAGTCAAATGAATTTTCAGAAGATATTAGATAAATATAGAAAAATTTCCTTCTCCGAACATGACAAAGGCAACCGATTTGAGCGATTGATGCAGGCTTATCTGCAAACCGACCCCCAATATGCCTACCTATTCAAAAGGGTCTGGCTTTGGAATGACTTCCCCAGTAAGTCAGATTTAGGCGGTAGTGACATGGGGATAGATTTGGTTGCCCTAACCACTGAAGGTGACTATTGGGCAATTCAATGCAAATGCTTTCAGAAAGATACACCAATCGATAAGCCTGCTGTTGATAGTTTCCTTTCCACATCCAGCAAAGAGTTTAAAGACGAAAACCTAAAAACAACCCGTTTTGCTCACCGACTTTGGATCTCCACTACCAATAAGTGGGGCACAAATGCCACTGAGGCCATAAAAAACCAGCATCCACCAGTAACAAGAATCAATCTGTATGATTTAATCGAAGCCCCCGTTGATTGGGGAAAGTTAGATGGCGGCCTTTATGGCGAATTATCACGTACACCCAAGAAAACACTATATCCCCATCAGAAAGAAGCCCTTGAAAAAGCCCATGAGTATTTCAAAACCGCAGATCGGGGCAAACTCATCATGGCTTGCGGGACGGGCAAAACCTTCAATACCCTTCGCGTTGCCGAAAATGAAACTGGCGGTAAAGGTTTGATTTTATTCCTTGTGCCGAGTATTGCGCTGTTAGGGCAAGCATTACGGGAATGGAGCGCAGATGCCAATGAGCCCATCAATGCTATTTGTATTTGCTCCGACCCTCAAGTTTCTAAAAAGAGAACCAAAAACCTAGATGCAGACACCTTCAGTGTGGTGGATTTGGCTTTGCCTGCATCTACTAATACCAACGATATTCTCAATCAGTTCAAGCAAATAAGAGCGAAAAACTTATCGGGCATGACGGTAGTGTTCTCTACCTACCAATCTATCGATGTTATTGCCCATGCCCAGAAGATGTTAATGAAAGAAGGCTTCAAAGAGTTTGACCTGATTATTTGTGATGAAGCCCACCGTACTACTGGTGTGACCCTAGCAGATCAAGATGAATCTACTTTTACCAAAGTACATGATAATAACTTTATCAAAGCCAAAAAGAGATTGTACATGACCGCTACCCCTCGCCTTTATAGTGATGATACCAAAAGCAAAGCCGCCCAGGCTGAAGCAATCTTGTGTTCTATGGATGACCCGGCTTTATACGGAGAAGAAATCTACCGCATTGGTTTTGGTGAAGCAGTAGAACGGGACTTACTGACTGACTATAAAGTCTTGATTCTTACGCTTAGCGATAAAGATGTTCCTCCAGCCATACAAAAAATGATTGCTAACAAGGAGACGGAAATCAGCACAGATGATGTTTCCAAGCTCATTGGCTGTATCAATGCCTTATCAAAACAATTCTTGGGTGATGAAGGTGTGACCAAGCAATCTGACCCTGAACCCATGCGCCGGGCAGTTGCTTTTTGCCAGAGTATTGCCGCTTCCAAGAAAATCACGTCTACTTTCAATATTGCCACTGATACCTATCTTGGTTCTTTGCCATCAGACAAAAAGATGCAAATGGTTTCCATAGACTCCCAGCACATGGATGGCACAATGTCTGCCCCACAAAGAGATGAATTGCTGGGGTGGTTAAAAGCCCCCACGGAAAATAATGAATGCCGCATTCTAACCAATGTCCGGGTATTAAGTGAGGGTGTAGATGTACCTTCTTTGGATACCGTATTGTTCTTATCTGCCAAAAACTCGCAGGTGGATGTGGTACAGTCTGTTGGTCGTGTGATGCGGAAAGCATCTGGTAAAAAATACGGCTATATCATTATACCGGTGGTCGTACCTGCGGATGTGGAAGCCGACAAAGCCCTGGACGATAACGAACGCTACAAAGTGGTATGGACGGTACTAAATGCCCTCCGTGCCCATGACGACCGATTCAATGCTACTGTCAATAAGATCGAACTCAATAAAAAGCGCCCTGCACAGATTTTAGTTGGAAACCCTGAATACTCCTTTGATGAACACGGTAATCCAATTGCTAATAACCCGGACCTTCCCCACAGTACGGACAAAGAAATAAGCCAACAATTAGCTTTACAGTTCGAGCAACTGCAATCGGTGGTTTTTGCCCGTATGGTGCAAAAAGTAGGTGACCGCCGGTATTGGGAGCAATGGGCCAAAGATGTTGCCATTATTGCAGAGCGACAAATTGAACGCATCAAATATTTGATTTCTGAAAAACAAGACCAAAAAGCTGCGTTTGATCAATTCTTAGCTGGATTGCACAAAATCATCAATCCCAGTATTACTGAAGCTCAAGCGATAGATATGCTGGCCCAACACATTATTACTAAACCGATATTTGAAGCCTTGTTTGAGGATTATTCATTTGTAAACAGCAATGCCGTTTCTACGGCCATGCAGGGTATGCTGAATATCTTAGAAGGTAAAACCTTACCCGAAGAATCAGAAACCCTGCAACGCTTTTATGAATCGGTGAAAAAACGGGCGGCAGGGATTGATAATGCCGAAGGTAAACAACACATTATCGTTGAATTATACGATAAATTTTTTAAAACTGCTTTCCCAAAAATGGTGGAGCAGTTGGGTATCGTTTATACCCCTGTGGAAGTGGTGGATTTCATCATTAATTCGATTAATTATATCCTTTGCCAGGAATTTGGCCGCAGTATTTCGGATGAAAACATCCACATTCTCGACCCTTTTACTGGGACAGGAACATTCGTGACCCGCTTGTTGCAAAGCGGATTGATTGACAAAAAGGACTTTGTCCGGAAATACCAGCACGAACTGCATGCCAATGAAATCGTGTTGCTCGCCTATTACATTGCAGCTGTAAATATCGAAAATGCCTATCACGACCAATTGGGTGAAAACATAGGATACAAACCTTTTGAAGGTATTGTACTAACTGATACCTTCCAGCTGGGCGAAACAGACGCCAGTGAAATGCTTTTTTCTGAAATGTTTCCCCAAAATTCGGCCAGGGTAACCCAGCAAAAAAAAGCTTCTTTACGCGTAATTATGGGTAATCCGCCTTATTCCAAGGGGCAAAAATCCGCCAATGATAATGCACAACATCAGAACTATCCACGGCTTAATGAGCGAATTGCGGAAACTTATGCTGCTGAAACAAATGCCACAAATAAAAATGCTATCTATGATTCATACATTAGAGCATTCCGTTGGAGTACCGATCGCTTAGACCCTATTCATGGTGGTGTGATTGCTTTCGTTTCAAACAGTGGTTGGTTAGACGGTAGCGGGATGGATGGACTTCGTAAAGTATTGGAAAAAGAATTTTCCAGTATTTGGGTGTTCAATCTTCGGGGCAACCAACGTACTAGCGGTGAACTAAGCCGAAAAGAAGGCGGTAAAATATTTGGTTCGGGTTCACGCACACCGACTGCAATTACGCTCTTAGTAAAGAATCCCAAAGTCAAAACCCCAAAAGCAAGCATTCATTACCACGATATTGGTGATTATCTGAGCCGTGAAGAGAAGTTAGCTATCGTGCGCAAGTTCACTTCTATTGCCAATCCTAAAATGAAATGGGAAATTTTGCAACCTAACGAACATGGGGATTGGCTCAATCAGCGCAATGATCACTTCAGAACCCTTATTCCGATTGGCACAGAGAAGAAATTCGCCCCTAAGAGTCAAAGTTTTTTCATTACCTATTCATTAGGGACTGCGACTTCAAGAGATGCCTGGGTTTACAATTTTTCATCAGAAGCGATAGCCAGAAATGTGAAGCAGTCAATCGAATTCTACAATGAGCAAAGAAAGAAGTTTAATAGGCTAAGACAAAAGACCCCAAATATCAAATTCAATGATTTTGCCTCTAATGATTCGACAAGACTTAGCTGGAATGATTCATTAAGGAATTCCTGTGAGAAGAACATTGAATTGCAGTTCTTTCCTGATGAAATCAGGCTTGGACTTTACCGCCCCTTCATTAAAAGTCACCTTTATTTTGAGAAAAACCTTATACAAAGACCCTATCAACAACCTAAATTGTTTCCTAAAAGAAATAGTGACAATAAGGTTATTTGTGTTTCAGGTTTGGGCGGAACAGGTAATGGTTCTGCAATCATTTCTAACACAATTGTTGATCTAAACTGTCTTGATGCAGGAACTCAGTGTTTCCCTCTTTACTACTACGAGAAACAAGACAAACAAAGGCCCACTCTTTTTGACATCCCAGGAGAGAGCGAGTATCTTCGTAGGGATGGAGTTTCAGAATTCATCTTAGAAAGAGCCAAAAAACAATACGGGAAGAATGTTACCAAAGAAGATATTTTCTACTATGTTTATGGCATATTACATAGCCATGATTACCGCACCACCTTCGCAAACGATTTAAAAAAAATGCTTCCTCACCTTCCTCTATTGGATGATGTTCGTGATTTCTGGAAATTTGGCAAAGCAGGTCGCCAATTAGCAGAATTGCACATCAATTATGAAACTGTACCACCATATGAAGGAGTGCAAGTAAGCGGCTCAGATATCGGCTTTTACAAAGTTTCGAAGATGCGTTTCCCCAAGAAAGGGCAAAAAGACACCATTGTGTATAACAGCAAGATTGTCGTTTCCAATATTCCGGCAAGGGCTTATGAATATGTGGTCAATGGCAAGAGCGCTATTGAATGGATCATGGAACGCTACCAAATCACCACCCACAAAAAAAGTGGTATCAAAAACGACCCCAACGATTGGACGGAGGTAGTCGGCAATCCGAGATACATTTCGGACTTACTCCTGAGCATCATCAATGTGAGTGTGCAGACGGTGGATATTGTGGAAGGCTTACCGAAAGTAAAATTCGAATAAGCGAGAACGCATAACAACTCACTCAAGGTGATAGCGTGCGCTACACCTTAATTCGAGTTTTCTACTACACTTCCAACGGTAATCCTCAGTAATCCCCTTTGATCAAAATCATTTGTTAGTAGGTGTACACATTCACTCTAAAATGCTGTGCCGAGAATCATCTGCCGGGGTTTGCCAGATAGATCGCAAGACACTTCCTGGCTCTTCCAAGGTATACTCCCTCTCTGAAGTAAACCAAAACATAAGGGTTCCTTTTTGTTTGTCATCTGCCAGCTTAGCAGCCCTCCTGAGATTATCGGCTCGTTGGATGCTTTTAGTTAATGTGATGACCCGAAAACTCTTAATATCGTACTTCAGTGTATGCCCACCCTGTTTCCAATAATTCCAGTAGGCTCTCATCTTCCTAAAAAACCGAGCGTTAGTCATTGTCGATTGGTCAGCTTCTAAGAAAAAATGTGATTTTTTACCATTGAGATCCTGAATAGCAAAAAATGAATCCGGATTAATGGGGAGCCGAGTATGTTCCGTTTTATTTTCGCCTTTTATAACCACATGGTCTCTTAATTCCCCGGTTTCGTTTTGTTTCCAAAAAATCAGTGTTGCTTTCTGTGTTTCTTTTAGACCTAAAGCCAAACATACTCTAAAGTTGGAGATCATCATAGTATGGTTAAGATGTCTCATTTTGGCTTCGTGGTTCTTTGTCATCCAATTTATCTTACCCCTGTCTATCCCGAATTCCGAGGATAAAATGTCTGACCCTTTATTACCTAAGCCATAGATTATCGTCTTACCGCCGGCCGTATAGGAGAATTGTTGGGAAGGCCTATCCAAATACCCATTGTGAAAGAGCTTCTGAAGGCGGCGGGAAACAACCTGACCGCTTCCATTGGTAAGGGCTCTTATTTGGTCAGAGTCTAAAAAGCGATGATCATAGACCAACTTAATGATCTGAATATCCCGGGGTTGCATCTTTAATCCTGGCCTTTCTCCTTTCGCTCTTTTGAATTTTGGGAATTTTTTATTTGTTTGTTGCATAGTTTTTTGTTGCATATTTTTATTCTTTAAAGTTGGTTGGGTATTTTGTCTCCAATGCTCTGTTCGCCTTTCCCTCTAACAAAAGCCTGCGGTTTTTTAACTCTTCTTCAATGATCAATTTCGGCTTTGCAAAATCTGTCAACTTATAACATTCCTCTTTAAATTTACGGACCCGCTCTTTTTTGGCATAACCCTCTTTGATAGTTGTGGTCTTGACTATTTGGGTATGGTTTTGGGGCAGTTTTATTATAGCATGTTGTGTTGGCTGGTTCACCATCAGGACCATGGCCTTATAAATTTGCTCCTCTAAACTATAAACTTGGGTTGGCCTGTCTTCCAATTCCGGAATTAAGGCCTCTGACTTGCCCCAGCTTTCGCCCCGAGTATTTGAAAAACTAGAAACTTTTGTCTCTGAATCAGACGAACCTTTGCTAGTACCTACAGTTGCAACAATATGACCTTCTTCGTTTGTAGCTTCACCTTCTGTCTGAGATGCCGACCTGCCGTAAGCCACGCTTTGACCCTCTCCCACAGAGTGACTTATGCTGCTTGAATAATTATTAAGCCATGCTTTAATATACCCTACCACTGTGGGTTTATCTAAAATCTCTTTGGGTTCCTCTAAACTCAATTCACCTAAAAAAATCTGCCGCGCCAAAATTTCTGCTTCCTCCGGGTCAGATCCGCCAAACACTACTTTTGTTCTCGCATCCATCATTACAGAGCGATAAATGTCTTCTCCGGCCCTCTTTAGCTGGCTTAAGTGCTGATGGGCAAGAATCAAGTGTAGACCAAATTTCCGGCCCTCGTCCAGAATCCGACCAATGTCCTCGTTAATAAACAACCCGCATTCATCAATATAAAGATAAAAAGGCCGGCTGCCTTTTGGTCTTCCTTTGGCTTTCATAAAAAGATCATTAACAATAAGCGTTCCCAAAAGACGAGCATTGTCGTCTGAGATTTTATTGGCTGAGGCCATATTCACTAAAAGGATCCAGCCTTCATCCATGATTTTCCGAAAATTAATAGTCTGCTCAATCTGCCCTATAATTGCCCTGATGCTTGGAGCTGCCAAAAATTCCATCATTCGGTTAATAGTGGAGCTAAATTCGTCATAAAAAGGCTTCTCCTTTAATGTGTTAAAATAATCCCATTGCTGCCTAATCACGTCATCTTGAATGTCCCCCGTTAGATATTTCCTGAGTGTCTGGTTTGCTGGACTGACAATATAACCGGCTTCAAGCAATGAAAGGTTTTTTTCTGCCAATGCGTGAAAAAGAATCCGGAGGCAACGCTTTAGACGTGGGGTTTTGTCGGTATCTTCTCCACCCCATACTTTAGCAACAGCCTTGACCATTGTGTCAACATGGAAGGAAATATTAGAGGAATCGCCCTGTAAAGGATTAAAGCCAAATGTCCATCTATCCTCTGAGGGATCAAATAAAACAATCTTTTTGGGGCTAGCCCGGTCGAGCATGTTTCTTGTTGCACACCAGCGGACTATGTCGTTGTATAGATATCCATGAGGATCAATTAAACAAAGTCCTCTGTTGTTTATTATGTCTTGGCGGATAAGATGTTCCATAAATTTGGATTTCCCTTCCCCGCTTGCCCCTATGATGTGCATATGAGTAGATCGGGTTTTTTGATCCATATAAACAGAGTCTTTTGTATGTGTATTTCTTCCTAATTGTAGGCGGCGTGAAGGGGAAAGGTATTCCTCGCGAAGGGTTTCTTTATCTTTCGTCGATAACGCTGTCTCGAAGGTCTGCGAGGTCTTGAAGTATTTTTGTTTCCTCTTCTTTAAGTTCGGCTGGGTGTCTTCCTTGAAATATTTCATGAGTTACCTCCACAAACACCTCGTCTATAGCTTGGCGTGATTTCAATTCTTTTTTGATTTCCATTTTCAACTTTTCGACTTCATATTCTTGATAGACTTGTCCTATAAGAAGCTTTTCTTTAAGGGCTTTTTTTATATTCGAAACCTTGCTTCCATTCTCGGTATTTATTTTCAATTTTTCCTTTAATGCGTTTTCTTTTACTCGTAATTCAAGATCCGCGATTGTGTCCTTTTTGGCCCCAAGATTAGCTTCTCGCTGGACCTCTCGTAATCTATTTAAACGCTCTAAGTGGTCTGTCTCAATTTCAATTTCTACATCTTTCAGCCGCCCTCTTGCTCTTGCATGTATTGAAAGATCCTCCATTAATCCAGCTTCTTGTTGAATAACCTTTCTCCAACTGTTAAGACCAGATTCCCTTAGCTTGTTATAAAAACTGAGAGTCGAAAACCGGGAAATAGTAGTAGATAATGGTATGTCATGTCTCTCGCCTGGAGAGACTTTTGTCAAAACTTTTTCTTTTTCTTCAACAATTTCAGGTACCCTTATTTCTTCGTCTTTCTCGTCCATTTTAAACCTCTCTACTCTATCATGCTCCTTGTTTTCATGTATCCAATAAGCTGTTCAATGAATTCTGTCTCGGCCTTTACTCTTTTTCTTAAAGCTGAAATCCTCTTTTCCAACATTTTTGATTTATAAGCAGGCGGAATATGATCTGTCTTTGAGTTATACATTGTATTAGCTATGTCTTCGATGGCTTGACGCCGTGTTATTTCGCCTTTTTTATATGATTTAAAATACTTTTCTGCCGGATGGGGCTTAAAGTATATAAAAACAATCACAGCAAAAAATAAAAATACTAAGGCAAAAAAAGCAAAAATATTATTCCCCCAAAAAGTCCAAAAAGAACTTGTATAAATAAAAAAGTCTTCTATTTTATCTGCAGCAAGTGCTATTAGAGCGATAATAATAACTATGGAAGCAACGATAAGGAACGGCATGTCAGTATCCTCTTCGTGAAAAAACCCAAACTTGTATAGGGGCAGGATCAATGGAACCTTTAAATTTAAGAGATCGGTCTTTGCTTATTTTGTGTATATATGTTTGGTTTCTATCCAATATTTTTCCATCCACATAATATCGTGCACCAGAACGGCTGTATAAAATATCGCCAGAAAATACTTTTATCTGTCTTGAGTTATTTGTTTTTAAGTTTAGTTTCCACTTTTTATCATGGTATAAAATGATTTTATTGATTACACACTGCTTATTAGCTTTTATTCTTAGATATCCTGTCCCGCGTGCTTGATACTCAGCAACGTCTATAGTCGCCCAGTTATGCGGAATAGGATTTTCCCATACTTTACCATCAACAGAACAAGTAAACTTGTTATAGTTGCTCTTATTGCCAATACATGCCCAATCGCCTTTATCTAACCAAAATGCTGTTTTTATAATTTCCCCTGGGTTTAAATAAAAGGCGCTTTTATTACTTTTTTTACCCCCGCGGCTCATATAAATATCATTTTTTGTGCCGTATTGAATTTCTAATTTTTCAACATACGGCTTTCCATTAATAAAATAAAAAAATGGGACTTCTGCCGCTTTAAGCTTTATTTCACGGTCGTCATAAAAATTAAACCACATTCCATGATAGTAGTTAGGCCCTAGCGCTGGCCGCTTTACGAGCGATTTATCTTTTAATTTACCATTTTTGAATTCACCTAAATAGAAACTTTCAAGCGGAAATGTAAGGTTAAACCTCATTCCCTTAGATACTTTAAATAAACCTGTGTACCTATTGGGTTTTACAAAAACCACTCTGGGGTAATTAATATTTTGTATTTCTCTTATTTTTAAACGACCTGTTTTTGTAACAAAAGAACCTACATGACAATCAAAATCAACTTTCGTTTCTTTTTGAAAAGATATTGTGAATTTTCTCGTTTTTGTTGGGATGTTTGATTTAACGCTTAGGCCGTTAACTGAAAAAGAGTGGAAACCATACTGGCTATAAACCGTATAAACCTTATTTGCCTTAAACATAAAAGTCGGCGAAGGGTTATTGGGTTTTATCTTAAAACTCCACTCTGCTTTTTCATGTTGAGGTGTTGATTTTTCTCTATAGTGTAAGAAAAAAAATATTAATGAACATGAGATTAAAAATATAACTAACCCGATCTTGACTTTATTGTTCATTTAGCAAGTCCTCTTAAATCCGCCTTTGGCGGATAGCAAGTCTGTGTGGCCGTCGGGTCCGATTTTCTCTATAAAGGCAATTGCCTTTATAGGAAGGAGCGGAGCGACTGATAGAAAATCGTGCCTCCCGACTAAATCTCCTTGGTTGAGCGTAGCGAGACCCGAAGCAACCGATAGGGGGCGAAGCCGACCCGTTAGGGAAGGAAGGAGATTTAGTCGGGAGGCGACGCCGACCGACGGCCACACAGCTAGTTCAAGCTATTTAAGGCTTCCTGGGTTTGTTAAAACCATCCTTTCTATACATTATAGAATGTATAGTCCTATGTATAGAGTTTGTTGAATGTCGGCGCGCCGACATTGGTTATGCCTGTGGAAATTATATTATAAGTTTATTTTTTGTTCTTTTGCATACTTCTTAATTAGGCTAGTAAAAAGAGCCCCGGGGTTTCGTCTCATTTCACCCAAATCTCTAACCTCTCTTACTTCGGCGATTGCCCGGTAAATTGTATTACTACTCATAATCCTGGCCACTTTTTTATAAAACCCAATACTTTTTCTATCACCACAAACATCCAGTATGTCTTCCACCAAAAGATCAACTTCACCCTCATCTCTTTTTAAATCAATATAAGATTCTGGACCATTTTTTTTGAATTGTGACTGGAGGTTTCCTTTTCGTTTAAAGACAATTAATTCACTTTTTCTATCTGCGGTCTTTTCAAAAGTAAAACTATCTAAAGGTTTAAACTCTTTTTCTATAAGGCCATTGCATGCCTTTTTTAAACGTTCTTTAATGTGTTTCATTTGTTTCGCATAGATAGGAATTTGTTTCGCAAATTCTAAAAGTTGTCGTTTATGAACAGTTTGAGACCTAAATATTTTAGATAAATATAACGCCAATCTTTGCTCAATAGGAGTTAAATTATAAAAAAACTCGCTATCAAAATCGGCTACCAAAATACTATTTTTAAGAATACTTCCATACAGTACATCACTTGCTTTAATCCTGGCAAAAGGTAACATTGCCTGACCTTTCGGCTTTTCTTTATATAGTTGTAAATTATCAAATAGATGGAATGTCATATCAACGTATGCCTTAAGTTCATTATCCCAAAACGCGTTCTGAGCTTCAATTCTAACACCAACTAGACAATTGAGGTCATTTTTGATTTGTCTATAATCTTTAACACTATCCCCTTTATGTCTTCGTTTTAAAAGACGATAAATTGATCCGAATTGAATATATTGGTTTTCAAAATTAGCATCTTTCCAAATCTGAAATAAATCAAAGAAAGTTTCTAAAGTGCTTGCTGTGCCAAAACCACATTTCCCATCTGGAAAAGCCAGCCATTTTCTTTGGACCAGTGTTCCTTCTTTACCGGAAATGGTATCTTCATATTCAAGTTGTTTAATGTCTTTAGATTTTCCTTTACCTCCTTTTGATAATAGAAAGATTGGAAATTCTGCTAAGGTAAGTTCATATTGACTTTTTGAAATAGTAGTTTTTTTTTGTTCTTTTTTATCTTTCATGAAAATTTATTAAAACCGTTTCCTTTAACGTTATTTTAATGTTATTTTAACGTTACTTTCCGAAAGAGAATCCCCTTTATTAATCAGGTGTTACAGAGGTTATGGTCGTTGAAATCACGGTACTTGGTCGTTGAAATCACGGTACTTGGTCGTTGAAATCACGGTACTTGGTCGTTGAAATCACGGTACTTGATTAAGTTATCCACAGGTCTATCTTTCGGTCGTTGAAATCACGGTACCTTATTAAAAAAGGCCTCAATCAATTTTTTTAAATTTTGTAGTTCTGTTATAAATTGATTCTTTTCTGATTCTTTGGCAGAGTTTAAATCAACTTTATTTAAGTATTGAGATAAATATATTGTTCGATTTAACGCGATGGCTATTGGAGTTCGTTTGGGGTTTTTGGTTTCTTTTCTGGTTATTTTTCTTATCTGGTCGCTTTTTAAATTACCTTCTTTAATTTTTTTAAAAAGGGAAATCATTGCTTCTGGGGATTTCTGTTTAGATATTTCCACCAGGATCCTTCTTGAATAAATGTCGGCGCGCCGACATTCGTCTTTTATCTCTTTAGGCAGCTTATTTAAACTCAAGGTCTCGGTGATAGTGGTTCTGCCTTTTCCTATAACCAATGCCAATTTATCTTGTGTATAATTGTATTCCTGCATCATGCGAGCCAAGGCCTCGGCTTCATCAAGAGGGTTTAAATTTTCTCTCTGGAGGTTTTCTATAAGGGATATTTCAATAGGGTTTCCTTTGGTGAGTATGGCCGGTATTTTTTCTAACCCGGCATTTTTGGCCGCCCTTAAGCGGCGTTCTCCAGCAACCAAGAAGATATTCTTTTTATCTCTGCGAATAACAATCGGCTGAATAACCCCTTTTTGTTTTATTGATTCAGTAAGCTCGGCTAATGATTCTGGATTGAAATATTGTCTTGGCTGGTAAGGGTTTTTTTTAATTAAATCGATCTCTACATTATAAAAACTTCCCTCCTGATAGTTGTTTAGATCTGCTGGATGATCCTTTGTTTTTTCCTTTACTATTGAGAGCTTACTTTTTTTTGTGGCTAATTTTTCTCTAGTTGACGACATAATTTTAAAAATTCCTTAGTTAATTTTTTATAGTCCTCAGCGCCAGGGCTGTTAGCTTTAAAAGTAAAGATTGGTTCCATGGAAATGTGAGCCTGGTTCAATGCTTCATTTTGCCTGATTTTTGTTTTAAACAATAACGCTTTGTAGGGCTCCAGTTGTTTAAAGACCCAATCATTAGTGACACTTCGACGCGAATCAAATTTGGTTAATAGAATACGGATAAGGTTTTCTTTCGCCACCCCTCCATTATTTTTTACATTTTCAATTGTTTCCATAAGATCGGAGAAGCCGTCTAAAGAGTAACGAGCCATCTCGCAGGGGACCAGGATAAGATTGCACGCATAAAGGGCATTAATCGTTAGAGTACCCAAGGTTGGCCGGCAGTCAATAATAATAAAATCATAATCTAGGTTTTGGATTGCTTTGTGGAGTCGGCTTTCTTTGAACATTTCAGGGGTAAGCTGTTGCTCGGCTCGGTCAAGCTGGATATGGGAGGGTGCTAAAAAGAGATTGTCTATTTTAGTTTCTAAGATAACTTCTTTTATATTCTTTGTTTTCAGTAAGACATGATGCATTGCGCCGTGATAGGTTCCAGGTTCAATTCCTAATCCGACAGTTGAGTGGGCTTGCGGATCTAAGTCAACCAGAAGAACTTTCATGCCTTTGAAAGCCAGCCCACAGGCCAAATTTATAGAGGTGGTTGTCTTCCCGGTTCCGCCTTTTTGATTGATTATAGCCGTGATATTAGTCATTTTAAAATCACTTCTTTTAATTTTCTTTTTATCTTTTGAGAGAATACTGCTTTCAAACCTGCGGTTTTTGCGTTAACAGATCTTTGCCGCTCTCTTTTTATTTTTTTAATATGCTCTTTCAATTCTATAACTCGGGCATGAGGCCTTTTTTCCATTTCAATAACGAAATACCCTTTTTTGGGGAAATCATCTGATAAGAATAAATCTTTGGCTTCTTGCGCACTAATTATTTTAGGCATAAATTTTTAGTTTATTATGGATTAATATTATTGGGTATATTGTCAAAAAATTACCTTATTGTTTATTCTGATGGATCTCCTCCAGGGCTTTTTGATAAGCCACTTTGTGTGTAAATCCCTGCTGGAGGTATTTCCAGGTAGTCTTGACTTTCTCAAAATCAGCTTGGCTGTACTCCCTGGCCTCGAGATCTCCCATCGGGAGCCTCTTGGGGGCAATAAAGCCTTTTTGCTCTAGGTAATAGAGCTTGTGTCTTGGTATGTCGATTTTTTCTAAAAGCTCTGATGTCTTCATGTTTCCTCTATAGAAAAATAGATTTATAGTTCTATTATATATGGTATAAAAACCTTGTCAAGGGGAAAACACAACAGCATTCTTTTCATTTTGGTACAGTTGAAGATTCGCTGGCGCAGTCGTGATTTCGGGGGCGGCATTTATATTGTTGTCTCTTTTCTTCGGGGAATAGGCATGCTGTCCCCAGAATTACCTAGACCTGATACCGCAAAGGGATGTCTGGTCGCCTGATCGTTAGGCTGACCCATTGGAAAGAACAAAAAGATCGGATTGAGGCAGATTAGCGAGAATAACCGCCGGGAGTCCGTCAATCCGGAAGGTCAAGGGAACTCTCCGTTTTCCCCTGTTTTCCCCTTGATAAAACTTATCATGGATGTCACTATTTTTCCGTCACTATTTTTCCACTTTTTTTGTCGAAGAATAACCCCCGAACAAGGATCACCGATATCTAATAGCCTATCATCAGAACCATGCAAACACAGGTAGTTGCATATGCAGCATGATGGATCTATTCAACCACCGGAGCAATATCTTCAGCTGTCTTCTACCGAAGGTTGTTCACCGTCTCGATATCGGCTTTACCTGTTACGGGGAGATTGTTGTCTTGTTGAAATTTTTTCAGCGCTTTAATGGTGTTCTTACCTATCTTGCCATCCACAGGACCTGGCTGATAACCAAGCTCTGACAAGCGCTGTTGGATCTGCATAGTCGTCATAGATGGTCGAGACGATTCGGTCTGCTTTGAATCTTCAATCCCTCTTGGTGCAGAAATATCCGCCGGGTTTAAGGCAAAGACCTCCATGAATTTGTCGGCAACTGAAGAAGCCACTAATTCTCCGACTTCGTCTTCAGCCGGGGAATTTGCACCAATCTTTAAAACAAGCTCGCCTTCTTGATGCCACAATTTTCTTTTATGTTTTATAGAAAAGAATTCGATTTCTATTTTAGCTGATACCTCAGTCCTTTTTGCCGAATAAAGGTTTGCGCTTGATCCCCCACCACCGAAAGTCATAATTAAAACACTATCAGCACCTACTGCAGTACACACATTCCAAGCGTTTATGGTTTTTTCCGCTTCTGTAAGATATCCAAAATCCTCAAAGGCCCCTTTTTTCTGTGCTTTTCTGACAGAATTTGGTGATATGATCTTAAATTCACTTTTTTCCTCTAACTCGCTTGCCAACGCAATATTTTCCTTACTACCAGGATAAACAGCAATAGATTTTATCGTTGTTACGGCACTACGATCTTCTTCTGATATTTTTGTTTCTTTAAAGCGCACTTCAGCACTCCCACCAGTAGTAAGCTGAACGCCCTTGTAAAGCTGAAGCCCACTAAGTGCCATGCTTGTCGCACTAAGGATTGGTATCAACGCTGGCGCAAAGCACCCATATAAAAATAAAACTGAGATAATGGGAGTCAGATACCTCCGGTTTAGCCGGGTGTATCTGACTAACGCAATGCATCTACTCCATTTTTGATGACCTCGCTTTTTCATACCCCCTCCTCCTTTGATAAAATGATGTAAAATGTACAACACCGACTCTTTTTCCGTCATATGTGGTCTTTCGTTTCAGATAAAAATATTATCCCCATGGAAAGTAATAAAAACCATACAACCTGAAAATATTTTGTCAAGAAATTTTATATAGTTGAAGATTTCTGTCGGTAATGGCGCTCTCTCAGGAAGGAGGCTGCTCCCATTTGTGAATGCCCTTCATCACCCTTGGCATCAGTCTGAAGGGTTTAGAGTTCGATTCTTCATCCTGACAATCGCACTATTAATCGAAGCCGTTCACAAAACATAAAAACCCCATCTCTCATTTTGAGAAACAGGGCTGTATGAGAATCAGACCACAATCCCCCCCTCCGGGGATTACATCTGTTCAAAAGCACACATGATATATTCGAAATATATTAACCAATTAACTCCATTATAATCTCCTGTCAAGGAATATTATGTTGATACTTTCAAATGGTACTGATCGATTTTCTCCTGAAACGATTTTGAGCCTTTGTGGAGACAATAACCGGCACTCTTGACATTTTCCTTTATCTTACCTGAACAGTACGGGTTGAAAGCTTCTACATGAGTCCATTTCCTTCATTTATTGACTTCAATAAATAAAGGAGAATATTGCGGAATAAACATTTGTTTTTTCCGCTCTTTTTTGTATAATAAAAATGTTGTTATTTAAGCCATTTGGAGTAGGAAAAAACAAAGGGGTTTTTTCCGCACCCTTTCTTCTTCAATTATGACTAAACAAAAAAAGACCGTTGTTGCGGACTCTTGACAAAATTATTTAGTGTGATATATTTAATTTACAACAGTATGTTTGTCTTAAAATCAAACTATAAATTAATACTATGCACAAGAAAAAAGAGGATGGGAAAATGCCTT
>Ga0075123_10000423_pt1 | contig 22374 bp, 20 predicted proteins | sample AntAceMetag02UKX_FD_69808 | JGI IMG/M metagenome (GOLD analysis project Ga0075123, IMG submission 69808) | Saline lake microbial communities from Ace Lake, Antarctica - Antarctic Ace Lake Metagenome 02UKX | ecosystem: Environmental > Aquatic > Non-marine Saline and Alkaline > Saline | place... | reverse complement strand
ACCCTGGCTGTCAACAAAGCCAACGTCACTCATATCGAGTACGATGCCTGTTTTGGCATTTGCAATAATATCGGTGATCGTTTTTTGAAACTGTTCACCGGTTTCGCCGTCGAATTCGCCCTGCAGTTCGACAACTGTCACCTCGTTATAATCCTGAGTTTTTATCCTCATCGTATCAATGTCCCCACGGCGATTGTGCCGTACTCGAATGAATTGCCGGTTCCGTACATCCCAACAAAATCGGGACCGTTCTGCATGATCTTCCAGAGTTGATCGATGTCGCTGTCAAGGAATATGCGTCCGATTTTTTCGTCGAATTGGCCTCCCAATCCTTTCTCGATCTCTTCGAGCGCCTGTTCGATGGTCAGGGCATCCCTGTAGATTCTCTTTGAAGTCATTGCGTCAAAAGCATCCGCCAGTCCGACAATCTTTCCCGTCAGCGGTATCTGGTCACCTTTGAGTCCGTTGGGATAGCCCTTTCCGTCAATTCGCTCGTGATGACACAAAGCACCCGTGACAATATCACGCATCTGTTTTATCTCGCCCAAAATAGCGGCGCCGATTGAAGGGTGTGTTTTTATATGGTCATACCCTTCTTTGCTGAGCTTTCCTTTTTTGCGGAGCACGGCCTCGTCGATCCCGATTTTACCGACATCGTGCAGGAGTCCCGCTAAGTAAATCTTGTATATATTCTCCTCGGGCAACTGTTCCTGCTCGGCCAGTCGCTCTGCTATCCATCGTGATATGAACGCCACCCGTTCGGAATGGCCGCGAGTGTATTGATCCTTGGCGTCGATGCTGCTGGTCAGGGCCCGCAGTGAACCGATAAACAACTCCTTGATATCTTTGAACAGCCGGCCGTTCTCTATGAAAACCGCACATCCGTGGGCCACCGAGTTAAACATTTTAACGTCCGTACTATCAAAATCAGGCTTATCCATGTTGTTGACCGCCACCATCATGCCGATCATTGAATCACAATTTTTAGCGCTGTCGCCTCCTTCGGCAAAATGACTCGACGGCCGCTCCTGGCCGTAAAGTGGCACGGCGATAATATTCTCGACCCCCTCAGGCCAGTCATATTTGAAAGGATTATCCACATTGCTGTCCAGCAGCGCCTCTTTGCCATTACTAAGTTCTCCGATGAGCCTGCTCTGCAGAATCGCGGCCGTCTGTTCGTTGATATCTATCAGGCCCGAGCCGGCCGAAAGGAACAATCGCTTTTCATCATCGACTGTTTTCTCCATCAGTATGGCGATACCTCCCACACTGATGATGTCGGTCAGACTGTCACAGGCCATCTGAAGATAACTGGACCCGGATTCGGTTACCTTCATATTTGTGCTGAGTTTGTGAAGAAGGACAAGCTCCTCGTATGTTTGCGCCAACTCCGTGCTGATATCTTCGATCTGTTTCCCCGCCTCCTGGCTGACCTGAAAAGTCTCGGCAAAAAGGCTGAGCATCTCGCTCAAGTAATCTGCATCGGTGTCACCGGCCTCTATCAAAACGGCGCCCACCGCTTCGCCGCCCTGTGTTAGGATGAGAGAGAGAACCTCGTCCGAGTCGCCGAAGCGGGTCACGCTGTGTGCCTGTCCCTCCTGCTCGCTCTCTCCGTCACGCTCCAGTGTGAGTCGGCTGTATTCAACGAACTGGTCACGAGAGGCTCTGAATTTTCCGCCTTCACATAAAACGACAAGCTCGCCGCCTGCATCGCAGAATGCAAAATTTGCGCCGAATCCGGCTACCTTTTCACCAAACCGCTGTATTCGGCTGAGCGTCTGCTCTGTCAAACATTCGAGTGTACCCTTGACGGCGCCTGAAGAACCTGAATCTTTTGAAATCGTGTTCGACATAACATTCCTAAGAAGCAAATTAGAACTAATAATCAACTCTCGTGTACGACTGCCTCGCGATGCAGAATATCCTCGATGCTCCTGAGCAATTCTTTCGGGCTGAACGGCTTACTGAGGCATTCGGTGATCTGCAAAGCTTCTTTTTGTCCATCCTCGATGGCAAAACTCCTGGCTGTAAGCAGAATCACCGGTATTTCTTTGAACTCGTCATTCTGGCGAACCCGCTCAACCAATTCCAGTCCTGTCATTATCGGCATCTGACAATCCGTAACTATGATGTCCGGCTTCTCCTGGCAAACCAGCTCATAGGCCTCGCTGCCGTTCGCTGCCGTAATAACTTCGAAACCATTGTTGCGAAGTTTGATCGCTACTACATGAACGATGTGTATTTCATCATCTACAACCAAGACTTTTCTATCTGCCATTACCCTTACTCCACATAGTTTTAGAATTCCCGGTTTCCATCCTCACATTTAATCGACCACAATGGATCGCTCTTTACTCATTAAACAGCCTCGACTGTCTGGCCTGTCGCCAGCGGCAGCTCGAAACCGAACGTACTGCCGGCGCCGACCTGGCTTGTGACAAAAACACGGCCCTCGTGAACTTTTTCGACTATTTGTTTGACAAGGTTGAGTCCGAGCCCCGTACCTTTTGCCTGTTTTTTGTTTGAACTGACCCTGTAGAATTTATCGAAGACATGCTCCACCTCGTCTGCGGGGATACCCACCCCCGTATCAGTCATGCTCACCCTCGCGATACCGCCGGATTCATCGACTTCGGTCCGAATTTCCACCGAACCTCCGGAAGGGGTATACTTGACCGCGTTACTCAACAGGTTGACAACAACCTGAGAGATCATATCCCTGTCCACATAAACCTGGTCGAAGACAATCGGTTTTTGTCCGACCACTTCGATATTCTTTTCCTCGGCATAGCTTTTTATCATTTGCAGTTGCTCTTCTATCAGAATCGTCAGGCTCACCGGCTTCTTGTCCACCTTTATCAGACCCGATTCTATCCGGGAGATGTTGAGGATATCCTCGATGAGTCGATTCAGCCTTTGCGCCTGCGTCTGAATAACGGAATAAAATTCTTTTCTGGTCTCCTCGTCACCGGCCTCTCCGTCGGCCAACATCTCCGAATAGGCCGTAATCGAAGCAAGCGGCGTTTTCAGCTCGTGAGAAACATGGCTTACGAAATCGTTCTTCATCTGCGAAACTTCTTTTTCGTGCGTGATATCGTGCAGAATCGCAACCACCCCGCAAATCTGCTCCCGCTCGTCATAAACACAGGAAACAATACAATCGAAAGTCTTGGGCGAATCGCCGTCCGGGAAATCTATTTCGCGCTTCGTATGACGTGCTTTGCTCTGCCTGCTATGTCGAACCAGGTCCGAAAATTCATTCGTTTCCCAACCTATCAATTCGTCAATGGGCCTGTGCTGGCAGTTGCTAAAATCAAAGCCAAACAGTTTAGCCGCCGCCTCGTTCGCCATCAAAAGCTTGTCAAACTCATCGACAACAATCACCGCGTCACGAATGCTGTAAATAATCGCCTCGGTGTTTCTTTTCTGCCTTTGCGAAAGATGAAGCTGGATCTGCATCTCCTTGAGCTGTTTGTCCATGGCAAAGTTTTCATGTCGGCAAGTTTCAAACTGCTGATTTATCGCTCTGACCAGCTCCTCCGTGACGGCGTTGGCGCCTTGTTTGATTTTGTCGGGCTCGTTGTTTTTGAGCGATCTGGCTATGAACGTGATTCCACCGGCCAGCTTTAACCAGTACCAGCCCAATAAAATCACGCCCACAGCCCAAATCACCCTGCACACCAAGCCGACAAATACCCAGTTTTGCATCTGGCCGGCCCGGCGTGCCCCTACTCCGATGCCAGAGTTGATCAGTTCAGCAACGCTGACTAATAGTAAGCTACCGATTACAATCCCTGTAACTACAACATACAACTTGTTAACGGACTTCAAAAAACACGCTCCAGTCTTGCTTGCCGCTAAATCCGTGACCGGTCTTTCACCTGTTGTCTCGGCCCTTAGCTAAGAAATTTGCTAATTTACTGTTGGGATTCAATTCAAAGGCCTTCTTATATGCACGTTCGGCTTCGTCCCTTTGCCCGAGTTTTTCATAGCATCTTGCTCTCATCATCCATGAGAATCCGCCGGTTTTTTTATCAGACGATATTCTCTCAAAGGTCCGCACCGCCGCGGCATAATCGCTGTCGGCGTATTGCGCGCAGCCGACCAGCACGATCGCATCGCTGTAGCCGGTCCGCAAAGAAATCGCCTTCTGACCGCATCTTAACGCCCTGTGCACTGCACCTGATCCAAGTGCGGCCTGCCCTAAGTTAAGCCAAAGTTCGGCGTCGTCGCTCTGTTGACTGCTCAACTGGTTGTAGTAATCAATCGCCTTGTCATATTGGGCGCTATTCATACTGCAAAGAGCTGTCACATGCAGATATCGGCCTTTTTCCTGCTCATCGGCGCTGTGTTCGACTAAGGCGCCGAAGACTTCCGCCGCCTCGTTCCACTTGCCGTCGAACATATAGCAGTACCCAAGCGCCTGAGCTACGTCGCTGTCATCGTTGGTCAGAAGCATCGAATGTTTGTACAACCCCTGGGCCTGCTCGTATCTTCCAAGCCGGGACATCAAGTCCGCCGCGGCAATCTTCAGTGAAACTTCCTGCGGGCAAGCCGCCATTTTTTCGGTAAGCAGCGTCAAGGCTTCTTCGACTTTGTCTTGTGCAACCTGCGCCATCGCAACGGAAAGAATGTAATCAACGTTCGTCGGATCGAGCAACAAGGCCTGCTGGTAATACAAGTGAGCGTTACTATACTTTTGTTCCTGCTGTGCGGCAACGCCAAGCCAGTACCAGGCTTCGGTGAGCCGGTCGTCAAGCTTCAAAGCATATATCAGCTTATCAACCGCCGTCTCACGCTGGCCATTGGCAAGAAGAAGTTTACCGTACAATAGGCACGCGCCTATGTTGTTCGGATCGGTCTCCAGGCACTGCCGCACAGTCTTGAGCGACTGTCCGTATTCTCCGTCTGAATACTGCTGTTGGGCTACGGTAAGCCTTATACTTGCCGAGGACTTATCAAAAGCGACTTTCGCCGCCTTCTTACCCTGCGAGTGAGACTCACAGCCCGCAAAAACGGCAAGCACAAAAACCGTCATCGTAATTATCATCTTCCGTAACATTGTCGATTACTCCTTATATTCCACTAATAATCAATTATCGATTCTCATCCTTACCACCTGCGCCACTGCGGAGCTTCTTCTTTTTCGATGATGCTCAACATGATCCGCTCCATTCGCGCAAGTTCACCCGGCGAAACCTGGGCGACAACTTTTTCTTTCAAACGCAGCGCCTCAAAATAGGTGGGACGAAGGCGAAGCGCCTTATCCAACTCGTATCTCGCCGCCGAGTCGTTGCCGTCGGTATAGTATTGAGCGGCCTTGTAATAATGGCCCTCTGCTATTACCGCACGGCCTAATATCTGACGGTTCGCGTATGCACCGTACCGCTTGCGCTCGATGTCGGCTGCTCTGCCTGCTCCATCGATTTCTTCGGGGGTTTTGACAATATGCGGCCTAAGGATCACAATGACTTCCTGACGTTCCGTCTTGTCGTTCGTACTCCTGAACGCAGCGCCTAAGAACGGCAGGTCGCCAAGCAGCGGAACCTGGTTGCGAGTCGTAGTTACGACGTCCCTGAACAGTCCGCCGATGACAATTGTCTGACCATCCTTGACTATCACATTGGTGGACAGTTCCGTCGACTGCTCATCAGGTATGCCGTTGGTTTTTAAAGTACCGGAACTGTCCTTCGGCTGGATGTCCATCCGGATATAGCCGTCGGCGCCGATATAGGGTCTAAATGCCAGTTTCGTACCGGTTTCCAGAAATTCGACCGTCTGGGTCGTCGAAGTATCTATCTGGCTGGTTATGGACTGATAGCCGATCTTGTTTCCTATATAGACCTGACCAAGCTGTTTATTGACCGCAAGAATCTTCGTGTTTGCAAGAACCGTCGTATCGGTTACCGACTCGATTGCTCGAATCAACGCGGCAACATGGTCGCTTGTTACGCCAATACCAATACCGCCCGACGAAATCGTAGTCGCCACCGCCGAGGCAAAACCCGTCGCTGACAAGCCGTTTTCAGTACCGGCGCCAACGCTGACAAGATCATCCACTGTCACTCCGTCTAATGTACTCCAGTCTATTCCAAGCGCAATTTCTTCGGTCAATGTAGCGCTCAAAATTGTTGCTTCGACAAGAACCTGAAGCGGCCGGGCGTCCAGTTCCTTAAGAACATCTTCTGCCTTGGCAATATGCTCAGGGTAGTCAACAATGACTATCATGTCATTCAACGCCATACTATCGCCGCCACCGGAGCCTGTACTGATTGCCTGACCCGTAGGCAGAACCGTTTCAGCAGGAGAACTGCCCTGGATAACCGCCACGTCGCTTAGCACCGGAGAAACCAGCCTGACCGCCTCGGCCGCACTGATGTAATACAAAGTAATGGTCCTGGTAACCATCCGATCCTTATCTTCCATTATTTTCTTGTACTCAGTCTTTGTGTAAACGTTGATCAGGTTGCCCTTCTGTTTATATTTGAAGTTGGCGCCCAGAATCGCATCCATAGCTTCATCGAACGTTACATCAAACAGGTTTGTAAAGCCTAACGTACCGTCAACGCCTTGCGACTTCACAATGTTCTTGTTGTAACGCAGCCCCATAAGGTTGAGCACGTCACGGATTGGCGCATCCTTTTCAAAATGAAATGTTTGAACGGCCTGTCCTATCGTGGCGTTCTCAGTGCTATCATGTGTGACCGCTGATTCACTGTCTACCTGTGTGGCCAATAATTCACCGCCGACGATAACGGGCGTTGTGCCGACGTCGGCGACCGCAATGGCCCCCATCAAAACCAGCAAGAGAACCCATGCAAACAGGCTTCTTCCGCTGCTCACTTTGCCTTTTCTTCTTTTATGCGTATTCATAATTGGTTCCTTTTTTTTGTCTGTAAGAGTTACTGTGTTCTTGTGTTAATCTGTTGAAATCGTTTTACCAAGTTTCAATTCTATCTCTGCATTCTCACATCTAATATACACCGTGTTTTGGTTGATTAACGTCACTTCACATTCGTATGTTTCACCCCTTTCCCGAAGAATCAGCTTCTCTCCTACTGAAAGCAACTTGTCATTGATGTAAGCAGCTGGATTCTCGCCGGGTACTACCGCTTGCAATTTCAATCTTTCTTCAATAAATCTTTTCAATTCTTCACCATCATCTTTTGGAACAACGTTCACATGCACCTTACCGTTTTTATTCGCAAAATCATGCCAGTCGTTTGAAGCGAAAAAGTCTCGCGTAAGCAGATCGTTGCGACCTTCTATTATTGGCAATTCTATATAAGACCTTTTAACATGCGGCTCCGTCCCGGAGGTATTCTGCATTGCCGCCGCTGCTAATAATGCTGCATCCACACCCTTCGGCCCTTTCTTTCCGCCCAGTACGCGGACCCACATAATCGCCATCACCGCGATCAGGCATGATGCGATAATCGTCTTTTTCTTCTGGGCGGCGAACTGGTTCACAATCCCGCCGCCGGTATTTCGATTACTGAGCCTTTGCCTCATTTGCTCTTATCCCTGCTCTGCGTCCGAGCTGTAATAAATGACAGCGTCGGTCTGCATAGTCACCTCGCCGCCGAAATCCTGGTCGTTTAAGAGTTTGATCTTCTCGATGCGAACCGACCTTTCCAGTTTCTTCAGCGAGCCGAAAAATTCGAATATCTGTTTCAGTTGACCCTTGCACTGCATACTTATGGGTATACAGTTCAATTCTTCCGCCTCGACTTCTGTGCCGTGCTGAATATTATGCTCATCGAGATTGTGCTCATTCATCAGGTTAGTGATTCTGCGCAGAAACGGACCGACGTCTCCCTGCGCCGGAACAGCAGCTTCGTAGTTGCCAATTCTTCTATCAAGGTCCTCTCGCTGTTTTTTCAGCGCGCCTAATTGCCCGCTTTGAGACAATGCTTTGGTGATTGTAAGTCGCTGGTCCGCCTTGGCCTGCTCAACCGCCGTGATTCGTTTGTGCAAAGGGAGATACCGAAACAGCACAAAACCACCGACCATCGCCGCCGCCGCTGCACATATTACTATCTGTTGTTTTGCTGGAATACGCATTTCAAAACCTTGTAAAAATCGGTATCAGCCGCCCGAAGTCGATTCCTTGTAATTCGCCAGGTAGCAACTCATTTCAAACTCACTTATCTGATAAGTCTCTTTTTCAGACTTATCGCCCACCGTTATCTCGCTGTTATGCATCGACGAAACAACCGGACCGAAATACGGTGAATCTTCCAGTCTACACACCAATTCGGTAACGTCGCTCGTATCCGATGCAACGCCGCTTATCGCAACCTTGAATCTGACATTGCCGAGCGGCGTCGAATCTTTGCCGCCGCCCCTGCGCGTCGCTGCTCGCACCGCAGTGACTGCGCGGCCGGACTTGCCGCCGCCTTCGTCGGCAAATCTCTCGGCGCTGAATTCCACTCTTCTGAGTACGATCTTCTTGTCAATCAAATAGCTCATCTCAGCCAGGACACGGACAACATCAATTTTGGAGTCAATCTCATCAAGGGTGTTCACCTTCTTATGCAGCACCTTCAGTTCGCTCATCACTTCGGCGAATTCGATCGAATCGCTTTGCGCCTGAGACTGGTTCGTCTTCATTTGAGCAAGACCGGCCGATGCCTTTGAAACCGAATGCGCCGTCACAAAATTCCAAACCGCCATCACAACGAGTATGCCGCCCAAGGCAACATACTGAGTGCGGTAGCTGTTCTGCCGCCGCTGCCCGCTCTTATACCATTCTGGAAGAAAATCAATTTCTTTCACTGCTGTCAGCCTTCCCGATTATCGGGACAATTGAAAACCTTCTTTTCCGATGTACTCTCGGCGCGTTGGCCTTTAAGACTCAAACCAACCGCTACGGCCCATTCACAAAGCAGTCCTCGCCTGTCGCTGTCGAAATCCACATTCGTCATATCGAAGCCCCTCAAAGGCTGGGCCACTTCGATTTCAACTGCTAATTGACGTTTCAGGACGTTGAGCAGGATTTTTTCGTATGCCTCTCCCCCGCTGAATATCGCACGTTCAACTCGCTTACCTCTGAATGTCACTGTATAATACCTGAAGCAAAGCGAAATCTCTTTCGCTAATTCTTGTGCAACTGTGCTCACCGCATCCACGGTCACCTGTCGCGTCGATGCGTCCAGATCGACGGTTTCGTCGATATCTTCACCGTTGTCGCGTCCGCCAGCCGGTGATAACACGCTGTCGACTCTGGCGCCTGCGGGCGTTTCGACTCTCAGCTTACGCCGCAGAATTTGCGCTTCTTCGACGCTGACGCCCAGCTTGGTCGCCACTTCCTGGTTGAACTTCTCGCCGCCGATAGGTATCTGCTTGATAAAACTGATTTCGCGACCTCGGCCGAACACCACCGTCGTAAACCGGCTGCCGATATCCACGAATACCGCCGTCCGGTCGCGGTCCTCGACACGCTGCAAAACACGCTCAAAACTCCTGAACAGCGCACAAGGCGTCGTATCAAGACTCACCGGCTTAAGGCCCGCCTCCTCGAGCAATTCGATATGACTCCTGATTGATTCGTTTTTGGCCGCGAACAATATCAACTCGTTCCGGATTTCATCACCCTGGCGAACGTCGCCGGCAAGCATATACTCGATTGCATCCCTATCCGGATCCAGCCCGAAACGCTCCGAAACTTCCTTCCGCAGAACCTGCTCTAATTTCGCGCTCTCGACCTCCGCCAATCGCAAACTCGTTATCTTCAGACTCTCGCTCGGCAAGGCCGAAACAACATTTCTTCCGTGAAAACTACCCGACGCCAGGCTCTTCCTTATCGACGATACTATAAATCTTCGTCGCTCTTCGCCGTCTCCGTTTATACCCGGATCAATATGCACTTTCTCCGCCGCAAGAACACTTATGTGCCCGGCGTTCGTCGCCAACTGAATCATCTTGATCGAATCATGACCAATATCAAGTCCGATCGGCTGATGACCTCGAGTTATAAATCCCCAATCAACCACTTATCTCTTTTGCCTCAGTATTCAATCGATATAAAACCGGTTACCGCCTCTATGCGAACAACGCCCGTCGCATTGCCTGCCTGCAAATTAATCTCACCGCTGTTAAGCGCATTGCCGCTGCCGGCGCCGCTATACGGACTGCCTAAGTAATCAAATGTAATCCTACTGTTCGAGCCCGGTTCGAAACTGACGCTGGTTATGTCAACCTTATCAAGCCGACTGTCGGCGCCGAAATTCACAACGTAATCGAATCCTTTTTTGACGGGATGCGAGATGATGTCGCCGTCCTGATTCTCGACCCCGTAACTGTCGGTCGATGCGTCGAAAACCACCGAGAAATTCTGACTCCTGCTAATCGCCATACTCTTGGCGTACTCGAGGTCGGCCGCTATCGCATTCACTGCAGACCGGACCTGCATATCACTCGCCGAACTGATCATCGGCACAGCCATTACCGCCGCTATCGAGATTATCACCACGATTATCAGAATCTCTATCATCGTAAAGCCGCCTGGCTTTTGCCAAAGCGACACTACCCTCTGTCCGGGACCACCCATGGCGGTCTTGCTCCGATTTTTAAGTGCTATCACCCTTACCAACCTTTCATACAATTTTGCATGCATATCGAGCTACACCTTCACCACTTTTGTCGTCCTCTTGCCGGTCCACCTTTATCGATCCGTCCGCTGCCAAAAGCAATCGATACATTCCCAATACTTGACTCCGATATACCCTCGGTTACCGTTATTTGTTACCGGAATAAGACCACTCCATACAAGCGTCATTTCCCATACCTTCCTGACTCACGACCAACAAAACCGACACAACCGTCACTGCAACCGATCGTAAAGCGGACTATTCTTATGGCTCGCAGAATACGGGTGTGAAAATGACATGGTCAAATTGCTTCAGATTTTTCTTTGCCGTTGCGGCTCTGAGGCCGATAAGCCACTTTCGCTTCACCCTTTTTACTGTGCAGCGCCAGGTTGCTCTCATCTTCTGTGAATACTTCTGAAGAACGCCCCGGCGGCCTGGCCCCATCTCTGCGCCTGCCCTCCCCCTTGAGGCCAAATTACTATTGCCGTCAGCGCCGGCGCCGCAGTTATCTCGATTGTATCGCCGCCTTGTTCGTCGAGCTTCCAGCGCATAATCAAGCCGGTTGGCTCAGCCGCGAAATTATAAAGATTGCTTACGTCATTTGCGTCCAGCATTCGATTGTAGATACGCACATCGTCGATCATGCCGTCCCAATACTGACCGTAAGTACCGCAACCGAGCATCAACTTCTCAACGCCGGTGACAGTTCCGCCCAACGGATTCGAGGGGCTTTGGTAGCTTAACGCATTAGGAACGTTGTTAATGTATAGTTCAAGATTCGATCCGCTTGCCCAAACTAATACCAGATGCTGCCAGCCGGTTGTCTGCACATTCGGGCTGCTTTCGATTTGAGCGTTTCCCAAAGTCGTTTTAATCGAAGCCGTGATGACTTGGCTGCCGCCGCCGAAAGCGCCGTCCATATCATACCGGATTCCCAACTCTTCATCATTGCCCGTAGGCTCTCGTGTGAAAATGATACCGCGATCCTCGCCAATAACATCTGACTTTACCCACAGTGAAAGCGTCACTGCCGGTAGACCGTTCAGATAGCCGTCCGCCGTTGCATCTTCCACCGTGTCGTTGATCCCGTCAAATTCGAGCGCTCCGCCGAGGCGTCCGCCCGCAGGCTGCCAGGTCGGCTCGTTGTACAGCACGCCGTTCCTGTCGTTGACGGTGGAATCCGCCGTCATCTCCACTATATTATCCGCCACAAACAGCCCGCCTGTTATATCGACCGAAGCATTGTCGGTTCCGATTCGCATTTGCCCTTCGACAATAACAAGCCCGCGTACTACCAGCGATCCGCCGTCTTCTATTATCATATCGCCTGTCACCAACATCGCCGGCGAATTCTTGCCCGCTGTAATCACGTTACCGGCGCCGCTTACGCTCAGGTTCCCGTCAACAATCAGCAGCCCATTAATTTGATTATTGCTGTTGATTTCCAGGTCGCCGGAACGGCAGCATGCGCGAACAGGGTTGAACGGTCCAAATGTCTGATTTGAAATAACCGAAGACACCATATTCAGTGTTGTATAATGCGCTACCGAATCGGCAACGGTTACCCCGGGCCACTGCAACGACAAGTCCGCGACTGCCTTCTGCTGACCCGATACGGCGATGCCGCCAAAGCCGTTGGCAAAAACGTCACCATCGATAGTACCGCTGTTTGTCAAAACGTCGCCGCAATAAATGTCGCCGTTAACCGTCACACCGTCAAAAACCGTTGTATTGCTCCCAACCCAGAGCGCAATGCACGGATCGAGCCGAAGCTCGGCGCTCAAGCTGCTTTGGGCGATACGTTGGCCGCCTCGCAGTCTAAACGCATTACAATCTATCGTATAATTGCATCGATTCGCGGGATCGGAATCGTCGCGAACAATCCTGATACCGTAATAATCATCGCCGCCGGCAACTAACTGCTGACCTAATTCGCCGCCCCAGTATTCACCGGAAACTTCCTGAGGATTAAGGATCATTCCCATGGCATGTTCCAGGCCCGATTCGGCTAAGTAGTCCATCTTTGCGCGAAGAACCATGTTCTGGCCGCACGCTAACTCAGCATCGCTGCGCGACAAAAAACCCAACGACAGAATCGTCACCGCCATTACCACAAAAAGCACAACAAGCAGTGCCGAACCATCTCTTTTGTTTTTACGGACGTTGGTGTACATATCTAATCGTCGTCCCCAACAATGGCCCCGGTGTCGTCGAGCAGATGCCCCGCCCAGCTCCGAAGCGCTGCATTTATCTGATACTGACGCCACACGTCGTTTTCCGAAAGCTCGAATATGATACTCACAAATTTTCTCTGCCTCGGCGCAACCGACGGATCATCGAATCGAAACTCCACATTACGGCATAACGGTATCAAATCGACTGGATCACCGTCGCCCTCGCTAATGCTTATACGGTCTCGACCGCGCCCGATGTCAATTTCCGCCTGCTCATTCGAATCAACCACCCCGTCGCCGTTATCGTCGTTTTGCCAGAGAACTATTTTGGTGGCTCGCTCATCGTATACAAATTTGCAGTTCTTTATCATCTCCGATATCTTAAGCGTCGCAAAACGGACCCGGGCCTGTTTATAGCTCGTATCGTCACTCGCATTGGTTGCCGTACTCACCGCAAAGGCCAGCGTAGCAACCGCGGTAAAAACCACACCGGTGACAACCAATGCCACCAACAATTCAACCAGCGTCATACCGTTTTTGTATCTTGCATTTCGCATTGCAAAACCAATCCCGTTATTTACTTATGAGTCGATCAACTCTCGTAACTTCCGTACCCTTGTAATAGACCTGCACTGTGGCGCGAATAAATATCGGTTCTGCTCCCCCGCCCTCCTGCGGGACGTAAACAGAAATGCAACTGACATCTCTGCTGAAGTTGGCATAGTTCGTGTCGGTATATACCGTCCCTGCCGCGTCTTTCACCTGCCCCTGTGCCTCGGTGTAACCGTCATAGGTGTCGACTATCTCATTGTAGTCCGAGACAATGATCTGCTCCATAAAGTCACCGGCTAATTTGGCCCCGAGAGTCCTGTGCATACCTTCGCTACGAACCTTCGCGCCGGTGGTAAAAGGAAGCAGCACCCCGGCCGCGGCGATGCCCAAAACAACCGTGGCCATCATCGCTTCAGCCAAAGTAAATCCCTTATGTGATTTGCAGCAACTTTCTTTCATAACCATGCCAGTTAATCAATAATCAATTATCGATAATCAATCAAAAAGGCTGACCAGTTCTGGTTATTACCCCAACCTGGTCAGCCTTATCTGTTCACTTAGGTCAGAGACTCATCTCATCCAAGCCTCCGGCATACAAACTTACAGGTCTATGTGAAGATCACCAGCGGCAGTTGCCAGAGTATCATCGGCCTGAAAATGACCTGTCACTGTATTGAAGAACCATCCCGTGCCCCCGCCGACTAAGGGATTCGCGGCACCCGCGGTAACCGTATCGTCGTCAGTCCAGGGATTGGTCGGGATCTTTTGCAGATACGGCCCGTAAACGTTGGCCTGTCCTGGTACCTGCGAAACAGCAAGAACGCCGGCAACAGTAGTGTACCCTTCCATAGCAACGCCAAAGGCCAACCCGCCAAATGTCGGCAACTCATCGTTGTGCTGAATCTTGTAAAGCTCGATCTGCGAGCGAACGCTTTGCAGATCGCTCAGCATCCGCGCCTCCTTGGCGTCGGTGCTTGCCTCGGTAAACTGAGGTATCACGATAGCCGCAAGGATACCCAGGATGACAACTACGATCAGAATTTCGACCAATGTGAATCCACTTTTGCCTCTCATGTTTTTACTCCTTTTTTCGATTTGTGATTTGTTTGCAATTGACAGTGTATTTTCTTCATTCAAGCTATCGTCCCGATCAATAAGGGACTTAACTTACCCTCTACTTTCCAGCAGATCTGTCGAATCCTCCAAAAAAACGATTGAAATTGCCTCTTAAACACTTCAAAATCCCTCAAGGAAACTATTCTTTTCGGTTTTCGTCCGAAAAACACTAATCATCGCCCTTTACAGGTGTCCAACGAAAATATAGAAAATAAATCAGGCGCTGCCAAATCGGAAAATTCCAAAACTAAGGATTGATTGCGGACTTAAGTTAATGGTAAGAAAGGCTCGCTCTTATACGACGTCACGTCGTATAACCGTTGCAGGCTATACGTTCGTCTTCACATACTCCGGCGCATTTTCGATATGCACTTTGCGCTCGCTTTGGGCGGCGTGTGAAAGCTCGATGCGAATGTAATCTATCGGTCGCAGCGCCGAGGCCACCTTATCGGCCCACTCAATAACAACTACAGACTCCCGATAACAAAAATCATCAAATCCTAACATCTCGAACTCTTCAACCGAGTTGAGCCGATAAGCATCAATATGATAAATGTCAAGCCTGCCTGAATACTCGTTGACGATAACAAAAGTAGGACTGTTTACCTGGCGGCTGTCACCGGCTCCAGCTCCCGCTGCGATTCCCTTTATTAAATGTGTTTTCCCGCTGCCCAAAGCTCCGCAAACACCGATAACCTCTCCTCCCTGCAACTGAACCCCGATCCTCCGTCCGAGTTCGATCGTCTCCTGAGCCGACTTTGTAGTAATCTCAAAAGCCACCTATTTTGCCCCAGGTTTCAAGTACCGGTCAAAGAAAATTGTCTTTTTACTTTCACTCAAGATACACAAGAAATATCGTTATGAGCTATTCTCTGCAAATTTCTTCATAAAATCAGCAAGTGTAGTCGCTCCTTCAACAGGCATTGCATTATACATAGATGCACGGCAGCCACCTATGCTTCTATGGCCTTTGAGTCCGATCATTCCTTGTTTCGTAGCCTCTTCAACAAACTTCTTCTCAAGGTTTTCATCCGGAAGTTTGAAGACTACATTCATTTTTGAACGACTTAACTTGTCAACCGGACAGGAATAATATCCATTGCTCTGTTTAATAGTGTTATAAAGCAGTGAGGATCTCTTCTCTGCCAATTTTGTCATAGCATTTAATCCACCTTGTTTTTTAACCCATTCTGCAACAAGCTTAACAGTGTATATGGCAAATACCGGTGGAGTGTTGTAGAGTGAGTTTTTATCTGCATGGTTCTTGTAGTTAAGATATGCAGTCAATGTGTCGGGACACCTTTCAATGAGATCTTCGCGAATAATTACCAATGCAGTACCTGCCGGGCCCAAATTCTTTTGAGCGCCTGCATAAATCAATCCGAATTTTTCAATTGGCAGGGGGCGGCTCATAATGTCACTCGACATATCTGCAATCAATGGCACATTACCTGTGTTGGGGAAATCTCGCCACTCTATGCCTTGAATTGTCTCATTGCTTGTTATGTGTAAATATGCGGCATCGGGAGTAATAGCCAGGGAAGATGCATCCGGGATTGTTGTAAACTTATTTTCAGTTCCATCAAATATCACATTTACTGTTCCGCATTTTTTTGAATCACTGTATGCTTTTTTTGCCCATGTGCCGGTAATTGTGAAATCACAGGATTTACCTTCCCCAAGGAAATTGAGAGGAATCATTGAAAACTGAAGCGTTGCACCGCCTCCAAGGAATAATATTTTGTAATTATCCGGCACAGCAAGTAATTCTTTGATAAGTGCAATTGCTCCATTATGCACCTGATCGTACTCTTTGCTTCTGTGGCTTGTTTCAATGAGAGAGAGCCCTATTCCATTGTAGTCGACTAATTCATCCCGCACTTGCTCCAGCACTGGCAGGGGAAGTGTCGCTGGGCCGGCAAAAAAGTTATACTTTCTGTTCATAATTCGCCTCCTTGTTTATATTCGTTAATAATGGAAACCACTTCTTCGCCGATTCTCAACAAATTTTCTTTACTGCTTGCGCCAAGATGCGGCGTCATAACAACATTCGGTGCTTTCATAATCGGGTAATCATCCGGCGGAGGATCGGAAGGCCAAACATCTGTAGCATAGGCTCTTATTTTGCCGCTTTTCAAGGCTGTTACAATATCTCTGGCAACAACGCATTCTCCACGTGCAGTATTCACGAGGACAACACCATCTTTCATTTTTTTAGTAACATCTCTATTAATCATGCCGCGAGTTTCATCTGTAAGCGGCGTATTCAGGGATATATAGTCTGCATCTTTTACAGCTTCTTCAAGAGAAGATTTTACTTCTGCATAATCATTGGGTGCGCCTGATTTTCTGTATGCAACAACTTTCATGCCAAAAGCTTGTGCGCGTTTCGCAACTTCAGTGCCAATATTGCCTACACCAACAAGGCATAGTGTTTTCCCATAGAGCTCGGTTCTTTTCAATTGTTTTTTTATCCATTCACCCTTTTTCATGCTCTCATGACCTTCAATCAGCCTATTGGGCACAGAGAGCATAAGGGCAAAAGCAATCTCGGCAACAGCAATAGAGGGAGCTTTTGGTGTGTTCCGCACTATAATATTTTTGCTTGCAGCATATTCTTTATCAATATTATCAGTCCCCACACCACCTCTTATAATAAGTTTGAGATTAGGTGCGCCGTCAATGTACTCTTTTGTACATTTAGTTTTACTCCTTACGAGTACAACATCCGCTTCATTAAGCCTGCTTTTGTCGTCTGTAACTTCTCCGTATTGTGAAAGCTTGTACGGTAGAGAAGAATCAAAAGCGTCTGAAATTAATGTTAACATGTCAGCCTCCATTGCTGTCAAAGTTGTTGTAATTATAAGCTCCGTATTACCATGCCGGACCGTAGTTTTGGTTCAAACCACGTTGATTTAGGCGGCATTACCTTCCCACTGTCTGAAACGCTCATTAACTGGCCAATACCAGTGGGATAAAGTGCGAAAGCTACGCGCATATCCTGATTACATCTTTTCTCAAGTTCTTTCGTGCCTCGTATTCCACCGATAAAATCTATTCTGTCATTCGTTCTAATATCATATAAGTCTAATATAGACTCTAAAATATTCTTCTGAAGAATTGATACATCGAGACTCAACACCGGATCATCTGCAGGGAAGGAGTTCTCTTTTGCTGCAAGACCATACCACTTCCCATCTAAAAACATTGTAAAATGGCGGGGTTTTTGCGGCAGTGGGTCATCTGTTTCTGAAACATCAAAATATTCTGTCAGCTTATCTATAAATTCTCCACGCTCAAGGCCGGCAAGGTCCTTCACAGCTCTATGGTATCCCATGATTTGCAGTTGATTATCCGGAAACGCCACAGCCAGAAAATGGTTATAAAGTTCATCTCCGGTGTGATTTGGATTTTGTTCTTTCCTTATATTTCTTACACGATATGCCGCCGCACTACGATGGTGACCGTCTGCAATATACATAGCCTCTACATTCAGGAAATTCCTTTGTATACGTTCGGTATCCTTAGGGTCCGAGACCGCCCATAGAACATGCCTTATGCCGTCTTCAGCAGTAAAATCATACACCGGCTCGGAGGTGCTGCATATTGTTTGAAGATGTTTGTCGACTTCCTCATTTGCATGGTATGAGAGCATTACCGGGCCGGAATTGGCATTAAGAATATCAACATGATGTGCTCGGTCGTCTTCTTTATCTCTTCTTGTAAGTTCGTGTTTCTTAATAAGGCCTTTCTCATACTCATCAACACTTGCCCCAAGCATTAATCCGAGTTGTGTGTGACTATCCATAGTAATTTGATAGATATAGAAACAGGGCGAAGCGTCCTGGATAAGAATAGCGTCACGTAAAAATTTTTGTAAATTTTCGGCGCCCTTTTTATACACATGGTCGCTATGTGTATCGACATCGGGGCCAAAATCAATTTCAGCCTTTACAACGTGTAAAAAGCTCATCGGGTTATCTTTTGCGAGTTCTCTTGCCTCTTGTGAATTCAGAACGTCATAAGGCGGTGATGCAACTTTTTGCACCAACTCCGGTTTTGGTCTAAGTCCTTGAAAAGGTCGAATATCAGCCATTTTCAATCTCTTTCATTAAATAGTTATGGACTTTTCAACAGTTGTGATTCTGTCACTGTTTGCTAACTCTCAAGCCATTCTTTGAATCTGGTCAGCCCTTCCTTGATATCGCCTACGTCGATCCCCGAGTAGGCAAAGCGGATATATCTCTCGGATTCTCCCGGCAAAGGCCTGCCGAAATGCCGCCGGGTGCAGAAAGATACGCCCGTTTCCTGCAGCGCCGCCCTGCGAAACTTCTCATAATCATCGAAGCCCTTGCGTTTCATCGCGCCGGTCACGTTCGGGAAAAGATAAAACGTGGCGTTAGGGTTAAAGCACTTGACGCCCTCGATTGAGTTGAGCATTGAAACCGCCATGTCCCGCCGTTCTTTAAGTATTCTGACAATTTCTTGCGCTCCGGATTGGTTGCCCGTAAGCGCCTCGATCGCGCCGTACTGAATAAAATGATTCGAACAGGATTCGTCATTGACATTGAGCTTGGCTATTGTATCAATCGCTTCTTTGGGACCTAAGGTAGCGCCTAATCGCCAGCCGGTCATCGCGAATTTCTTCGAAAACGTATACAGCACCAAACATCTCTCCTCCATATCCGGCAGGGCGGCCAGTGAATTCGATTTGCCCTCATAGCGAATGTCAAAATAGGCTTCGTCGCAGAGCACAAAAAGATCGTGTCGCTTAATCATCTCGGCCAGCGCTACGAGTTCCGCCGGTGACGCCTCGGCGCCCATGGGATTTTGAAGGTCGTTGACCACAATCAGCTTTGTCTGCTTAGTGATCTTGCTCTCGATCTCGTCAATATCCAGTTCGAAGTTCTCCTTGCCCTCATGATAAGTATAGGGCAGGCCCTTTCCGCCCTGAAATTCGATCTGAGACTCATAAATAGGATAGCCTGGGTTCGGATAAAGGACCTCGTCGCCTGCGTTCATCATGGCCATAAAAAACTTGCTTATCGTCGGCTTGCCTCCCGGCTGAATAGCAACGTTTTCAACCGTATAATTTGTGCCGTGGCTTTTGTTGATGTCGGTAGCCAGAACTTCGCGCAATTTTGGAATCCCGTAATTCGGACAATACCCTGTCTTGCCGTCCTTCATCGCTTTGTGGGTAGCTTCGATGATATTGTCCGGAGTCTTGATATTCATATCGCCTAAATGCAAAGGATATACCCTGTTGCCTTTTGCAATATGCGCCGCCGCTTCTGCGGAAACCGCGAAAGCTGTCTCGGTTCCAAGTTTTGACAAACGTTCAGCTAACTTCATAATCGTCCTCAAAAAAACATTTCATTCAGTATCCACATCATTATAACCGTTCGCAGTGACCGTTTCAAACCCGCCTGTCAGGCAATATCGGCGCCCAGCTCTTTGGCCGGCCCCTCATCACCAAGCGCCTGCTTGATTTTGCTCAAATCTTCGTGAAGCGCCCTTCGAAACAGCGTCCTGTCGATTTGCCGTAATATCAGGTTCAAACCCGCCTTGGCATAACCGATCTCCTGCTCGATTCGCGGCAGATTGTGACAACCGACGCCAATATTCTTCGCCCTGGCCTTGCTTATAATTTTATGCACCGCCGCCTCAAAAAGCGGATGGTCATACTGCTCGGGCACACCAAGACTGCACGACAAATCATGCGGGCCTATCAGCACCCCGTCAATATCCGGCACCGCTAATATCTCATCCAGCGCTTCCACCGCAGGCACACTTTCGATGTTTATCAGCAGCGAGTGACCTTCGTTGCGCTTCGGCACGTAATCGGCAAGTTCGCCTTCGAGTTTCTTCTCGCCGGAGAGCAGCTCGGCGAGTCTTTTGCCCTTGAGCGGCCGAAGCTTCGCGGCACTTCGCAGTTCATTAACCTGCTCGGGCGTTTCAACGTATGCCGCCACAATTCCCGCAGCGCCCGCATCGAACGCTCGACACGCATCGAAACCGTCGGCCTTGGGTATGCGAACAATCGGCGCCACGCCGATGCCCGTATACGCCCGGCACATCCAGCCAAGGTCGTGCCAATCCAACGTGTTATGTTCGGTATCGAGAAAGATACAGTCCAGCTTCAGTTCCTCGATGACACCAAACCACAACGGCGACGACGATGTAAGCAGCGTCCCGTAAATTCGCTTGCCGCTGTGCAGCGCTTCAATCAATTCTGTTCCATTCATTAATTAATCCCTTCCTGAATAACGTTCCAGTCGTACTTCTTCTTCATCCTATACTGCTGGGATGTGATCTTAGCAAGCTCGGCCACTCTTTCCTTCTCCGAACCAAGCCCGCGAATCTTCCTGAACCGCTTCCTGAGTTCTTTACTGTTATTCAAAGGCGTGTCGATCAAGCCGAGATTGCCGCCCCTTCTTTCCGACTTCGCATCGTAACGCTCCACACTGACCTGCATCCTGATACTCTGGAACAGCGCCTCGGCCAATTCAAACACCCTCGCCCGCCAGTCAAGCCCGACCTTCTCCGTCTCGGCCTGGCCCAATATAGCCTCGGCCTTCTTGATAGCACTAAGTGACCCAAGGTCCCTGGCTATTCTCAAAACATCCATCGCCTTCTCTTCGAGTTCCGTCTCGTAAATCAGCCTTCGCCTGACATACGCATCGTAGTACGCCCTGTAAAGCGCCAACTGGAACCGCCAGTTGAGCTTCTCCTGCGGTGTCGCGTTGCGTTCCATCTCCTGGAATATCCGCAACGTTTCATAAACTCCGATGTTCGTCAAAAGCGGCCCGTCCCAGTTCTTCTCCAGCCCCAACAGACCGGCAGTAAATTTCTCCGCATATCGATCGCTGATAAAATACTTCGAATACTCGAACAGTATGCTCTCGACTATCGTATCCGGATCCCACCCTAAGCCGGTCCAGACAAACTTGTTCAAATCGTCGTTGACGCCTTCGCTGTACGTAATAAAGCCGGCGGTATACTGGTTCCAGTCCTTGAATATCTTCGTATATGCCCTCGGGCGGGGATTGATCGGCTCGCGATACAATGTCACGTGGTAAGCCGGGTCCCAGTTCGGCACCTGGTACTGAGCATCGAGACAATGCGTAATATCCGGATACCGCCTGATAGGATACTGCTTCGGCAGCTTCTCTCTGAGCACCCTCAAATTATCCGCTACCTGCGGCCCGAACACAACACCGTCAAGCCACTTCGGCTCCTTCGCCATCTGATTGTAAAACGCCTTCAAATAACCCGGCGCATCGCCCTCGAAATCGAATCCCTGCGGTGACACCCACATCTGCCCATCCGGATGATGCTTGTTCAACACATTCTTAAGTCTCTCCATCAACTCAAATAGCTTATCGGGATATACCTCGCCCGGATCGCCGCCCGGAATAAATATCGCATCTATCCTCGGCAGCTTCTTAAACACTTCCTCCCTCACCTTCAACGCCTTGCGAATCGCCTTCTCGTCCAGATCGTCGTCGTCAACCACCGGATACCATATCCAAACATCGAGGTCGTAATCGTCCGCCAATTGCGACATCGCGATCATCATCTCTAATTTCGGCTTGGGAAAATGAGGACTGTCGTCGGAATCATCGCTCTCGGGGGGCACAAACTCCACCACGTTGGTCCCGAACGCAACCATGTCCCTGAAATACTGCTCCCATATCTTGATATCCCACGCATCGTAAGCATTCGTCTTGGGCCGATACCCAATCTGATGCCCGCGCAAGAGAGTCTTCGGCGCCGTCGAGATACTCACATCGTCCGCAAGCGTCAGGCTGTCCCTTCCCATATTCATCAATCGAAGCAACCGACCCACCGCATACAAAGCCCCGCGTCTGTCACGACCGAGCAGGTAAACAGTCGCCGCCTTGCGTTTGCTCGTATCGACCCAAATCGCATAACCCTCA
>Ga0075123_10000422_pt1 | contig 22399 bp, 20 predicted proteins | sample AntAceMetag02UKX_FD_69808 | JGI IMG/M metagenome (GOLD analysis project Ga0075123, IMG submission 69808) | Saline lake microbial communities from Ace Lake, Antarctica - Antarctic Ace Lake Metagenome 02UKX | ecosystem: Environmental > Aquatic > Non-marine Saline and Alkaline > Saline | place... | reverse complement strand
CACCAAAACCACTTTCTTTGTTGCCAAATTCATCTCTACTACGAATAACCATCACTTACTCGACTTCCGTTGCTAAAATCTCACTCATTTTGCAGAAGCCTTATGCTGGGCCCAGAAGTCGCCTGTACCCATTTTGCCCTTTCCCTCGAGCGCATAGACCTGGTCGCCGGCAGGATCTGATACGACCAGCAAATCATCCGGGCCCAAATTAAAGTCTGTGAAGTGGATAGCGATATAGGTCGCCTTGGGATGTGACAGCTCATAGCTCCACACCACTGTTTCCCGCCCTGCGATAGTGCCGGGATAATCGGTCGGCGTATCGATCTTGGCGACTATGTGCTCGCCGACCTCGACGATAGCCTGTGCCGACAGAAAGGGAAAGACTACTGCAATTACAATTGCGAAAATAATTCTTCTTGAATCAGACATGTTCTTCCTCCCTGGCTCATAATGTTGCCAATTCATTTTGATATCTCGAATTCACGCCACCACCGGATTCGGACTATAGCGACCGAACCTTTTCCATGCCGAATTTATCAGCCCAAGCCCCTTCCCTCACTGCTGCTATTTTACCACAATATTGTACAACAGGCTATATAATTCTCCCGATATCCACCAGGGAAATTTCTCATGTTTGCAAATCAGCAGGCTCATTTTGTGGGAATTTTGGGTTGGGGTGAGTTTTTGACGTTGTGTTTTAGCAGGCCGGCGCCCAATTGTCCGCAGGCGGCCTTTATCTTCCGGCCCTTTTTCGGGCGAATGGTCGTTTCAATTCCGGCATTGCCGAGTATTCGGGCGAACTGTTCGATGGTTTTCATACTGCTTGACGCAAAACGACAGGACTTATGCGGATTGAACTCGATAAGATTTATATTGCACTTGACCTGACGCGCCAGTTTGGCAAGCATTTGAGCATCCGACGCCGAATCATTGAAATCCTTTATCATCACATATTCGAAAGTCACACGCATCTGCGTTCTTTGCTGGTAAAATTTAACCGCCGCCATTAACGCTGCGACAGGATACTTCTTATTGATAGGCATAATACTCGAACGCAACTCGTCGGTCGGTGCGTTCAGAGATATGGCCAATCGCGGAAGGATGTCCTCGTCGGCCAGTCTCTTGATGCCCTCGGCGTCTCCGCAGGTGCTCAGCGCCAAATGCCGCAGGCCGATATTCTTGCCTTGACTATGATTCAGTATGCGCACCGACTTCAAAGCAGCATCGTAATTCTGCAACGGCTCGCCCATTCCCATATAAACAATATTAGTGATTTTGCCTTTGCTTTTTTCAACGACGTTCACTTGGTCGGCGATTTCAGCCGCTGTGAGGTTTCGTTGCATTTTCAACTTCGCAGTCGCGCAAAACGCACACTTCATCGAACAACCCGCTTGCGTTGAAACGCACAGTGTTTTGCGTTTGCCGTCGTACAGAAGCACCGTTTCGATTCGATTGCCGTCGGCCATCTCGAAAAGATATTTTACCGTGCCGTCCGGGTCGGTAAATGCCTCCACAGTCTTCAGATTGGAAATATAGTAGCCCTGCTCGGCAAGATCGGCCCGAAAGGCCTTGCTCAGCGTGCTTATATCTGAAATCTCAGCGGCATTCTTAGAGTGGATAAAGGTGAAAATGTATTTGGCAAGATACTTCTTCTGCCCAAAAGCCTCGACTACATCCTCAAGCTCACCAAGCGTCTTATTTTTCAAATCCTTGTCCATAATCGGTATTCTACGGAATAACTCGACCTTTAGCACCGAAAATCCCGCGCATACCAAATTTATATCGCCGTTGCCAAACTTGCGCCCTTCACAGCTCGTTAGAGAACGTACTCCAGACAAATTGGGGTAGCTTCCACCTTACTGATCTGCTGAATGTGACCGTCGACAGCGGTCGGGAAGATATTCCAGATGTAATTGTAGCTGTGCACATGGATCACGCCTGCCTCAACTCTGACACAGGGGTAATGCAGTGGAATGGAGATGTGAGAGAGGTCATCGCCTGGTTTTGCCTCATCAGTTTTAAGCTCTTCTATGCGATGGCCGGCAAGGACACCCAGTGCGGCTTCTGCGATCATTTGCCTGCGCTGAAGGAGATCATTTCGACCTGAACTTCTTTCGACGTTGCGCACTGCCTCGACAAGAAGTTGACGCAACGATGGAGCAGCGGCAACTGGTTGTTGCTCGACCAGGTTTTCAGATTTCTCGTGACAGCCGCATAAGAGTATCAACAGAATCGCGAAGACTTTGTTCATAATTGGCCTCTTTCATAGAACCGCAACTCTATACTAACAACTGGGCGTTCCTGTTCAATGGATGAATGCAGAATTTTCATTACCCGGAGGCGGCCGTTGAAGGACAGGGCTAACTTCATGGGAGGTTCTTACGCGATCTTAGCGGGGATGCCGCTACTTGGGCGTTTTTCTCAGGGTGACGGAGCAGACATAAGCAACAATACCCGAGATCAGACCAAAGAATGCATAGGAAACGAGCCTGAACCAGAAGTCTGAAACACCAAAGATGAAATGCGGGCTAAGACCTGCGGGCAGGATTATTCTTTTGACCAGACAAACAAGATTGGCGGCGAGGCCGGCGAGTCCAAGGACCAGAAGCATTCGCAGGCCAGACATTTTGTTTTTCTCGAGAAGATTTACAGTCCAATCGAGGATTGCGCCTGCAAGGACAATCATTGGCAACCCTGTTACTCCGCCGGCAAGGTTGGCTCCGAGCGAATACGTCGTCAAAGCCGCAAAGAGCCCTCCTGCCGTTGTGCCGATTTTGCAGCCGCCGCGCAAGCGGGCAATAAGCACCGGCGTCATCCAGAAGAAGGCCTTATGGCCGGGCATGCCGAGCTTTAATCGAACCAATGCTATGAATGATCCGGCCATGACTCCGACGGAGATTGAGGCCACCAACATTCTAAACTGACGGCTTTGGACTATGGTGCGAAGTTTTGCTTTTCTTGCAGTCGAGAGGTATCCAAGCATTTTCTTTTTCACTCCATTGGACGATTAAGACAGGTTTACCATTAATAAGTCGAGGCCTTACCCAACCGAGGGTGTCATATACATCGGTAGGCTTCGGTTGGCGGAAGTTGGTTCTATGTTCAACAGTAATGCCTATTTTGTCGTATGTCCGGGCGTTTACATGGCGAGGCAGATCACGGAGGCCGGGCATATCAATGAATCGCCCATCATTGCCCTGAGCGCGCAGTCCCACTGAAGCAAGCGCGCCTATAACACCGAGGCAGTTTCCTCCGAGGCCGCGTAATTTGAGACCACTGCCGTGCGCCAGTTCGAACGATTGTTCTATTGTGAGTATTTCTTTTTGTGCCGCCCTGCCGAAATCACTGACTTCTTTCGCAACATCGTCGCAGAAAGCAATGCAGACACCTGGGTCGGAACCGGCGGCGGAGGCACTTGCTATGAAATCAAAGGCAAAATGTACGAGTTCGATACCATTGGTACTTTCTACGGAGATGCAGGCTCCGCTGTTATGTGATGTATAAGGTATGGCCTTGTCAAGAAGGAACTGGTGTCTTGTCACGGACGAGGGCTTCATGCCTCTTTTTGCAAGCTCGGCAGAGAGATTTCGGGCGAGTCTGCCGGTGCCGGGACTTGTTGGGTTGTCGGTATCGTCTATTCCTATCAGTATCGTTCTCATAACGGGCTATTATTTGAAGTCTCTTTTCGGGCTTTCTTTGACCATACTCACGGAGCCATCGAGGGTGACATAATTAACGCCTTTTTTGTACCAGCGATGGGCGGTCGGCATATTGCTGAACCAACTGTCACTGAATACCCATTTGTCGGATTTCATCGTACTGCGCAACAGCCTCGGCCAGGGCAATTTCTTCAGAAAGAAGGTGCTGAGATATCTGCAGGTGGGTCTGTCGGTGAAGCTGTAGTAGAAATAGCCGATGTTTCCGTTATTGAGATTCTCTTCGGAATACATCAGGGCATCGTCCTGCTCGCTCGGGCAATAATAGACTTTTGACAGTTCGATATAGCCGTCGTCAGAGAGGCATTTGATCAGGTCGGTATGCGGGTTGTGAAGTTGTCTGTCGGCGGGGAGCCAGGAAGCATTGTCGTCGGAATACATCAGACAACCAAGCAGGAGGTTTCTCTGGTTGCTCCTGCATACGATCAGATTGGAGTAGTCTCTTGCTCTGCCCAAGGTGGGTACGATCAGCGCCAGCAGAAAGGTTATTACTGCTATTACAACCAACAGTTCTACCAACGTAAAACCATGTTTAAGGCTTTGCATCAATTCGATCTGATTCCCAACAGCCAATTTTCGCTCATTATCGCAAAATCCAGGAAATCCACTTTTAGGTCGCCGTTGAGGTCGCCGTCAACAGTTACGGCGAAAGTTGAGACTTTTTTTGACGGGTTGTTGGTATCGATAAAAGCCCTGTTGGTGTGGTAGATGGTCGGCTCAGGATCAGTGGCAACGTAGCCATAGACGCTGAATAGGACGGAGGCGGGGACATAATCAAAAGAATAGTCAATAGTGATGGTCCCTCCGAGAACATCGAGCCCTGTAACACCGGAGACACCATAAACGGTAACCATTGCCGTATTAAAGGCATAACTTATAGGCTCAAGGTTGGGATCCGTTATTGAATAGAACCCGCTGGGCCTGCCATACGGATCGTCATAGTATACAAAGTCATTTACATCCAGAAGGTAAGGTGTTTGTCCCTGAAGGTTAATCGTCATTGCGAAATCGGGGTCCAGGTTATTTGCGTCGACGGCAATCAATAGAAGAACATCGGTAAAGATATTACTATCCCCTGTGTTGATAATTTTGAAGCTGCCGGCTTTGTCTTTTGAAACGAGATGGCCTTCCATTAACCCGCCATGAATAAATTTCAGGGCATTCATACCTCTGGCCTTATTGCCGGATGCGGCCTGAACAAATGAAATTGGATATGCGGCTTCTATGTCAGCGTCATCTGCCGCGTTTACCGGATACATATTGGGGTCATAACCGCCAAGGAACTGTATCCAGCAATCTTGAGACAATTCCTCCCACGGGACATAATCGGCTGCCTTCGCAGGAGAAATAACAGCAATGGTCCCAAGAATACACATCAACAATAAAGTTCTTTCATAACATTTCATCTTAATTACCCCATGCCCCCTGTAGTTTCAATTGAGACTTTTCGAAGTATTTCCTGCAAGCAACCTCTGCGGCATTTTCAATATATGGTGAAATTGTAAATACGTTTTTATCCAAGCGTTGCCTTACTGAGTTAATGCTGAATTAGTTTCATCGTTCGTTTGTAATACCTTGTTCATTTTATTGTCAGACCGTTTTGATCTATGCACCGATATGTCGCACCAAACATATCGCGCTTCAAAAAAAAACAGCCATAATTCTGTAGGGTCGGTTTGTAGCAAATTAAAAAGTGTCCGTCAATAAAAAATTGATTTTTTTAATGTGAAGTGGGATTTTGCTCATACAAGGCTTAATAGCATAGCTGCGCCTTCTGCACGTTATGCCTGGTATCCCTCTCAAAATTGCTAATTTTCTGCGTTAGTGCTATCCGTTGGCCCGATTCCGGTCGAGATAAGGGTATGATTATCACCATCAACCGGCCCATGGCGAACAGCAAGAGATTTTCATTTCAGGGGCCAGTCGTCGGGGCAGTAGTCGAGCCATAGGTTGGCGAATGTGGCGTAGTCGCCGAAATCAACCGTGTTTTTGCACCCTGCAAGGGCCTCTTGCGTGTAAATGCTTCGGAAGGGGGGCGAAATTTCTGTTGCAATAACCAGATTGGCCTCTATAATGTCGAAACAACTGATATTAAATGAACAAGTAGTCAGTAACCAAATTGAACAATGGGAGCAAATCGCTATGGAACCGATTACTCAGTGTGAGATAGACTTATTTGTCGATGAACTGCCTTCTATAGAGCAGATCACGAAGCTTTCCGAATCCGCCCGTTCGAGCGAAATCAACCGGATAGCTTTCAGCGAACTGCTGGAAGAGAACATATCCAAAACCGGGCCCAAGGCTGTTCTGCCTGTCGGGATCGCCCTGTTTATCGTCGGCAGAAATCAAGAGGCCGCGGAAAAATTGAAAAAGGCAAAGGACTGCAAGGAAAAATTCCTGTTTATGGCGCTTGCCCTTCGCCGGCTCTCTCGTTTCGATGAGGCGATCCAGAGCCTGCAGAAAAGTCTTGATTTTGACGCAGACCCGTTTCTTGTCACGCTCAGGAAAACAGCAATATATCGCAGTGCCTCCGATTTTGACGCCGCAGCGAACGAACTCAAGGGCTGCAGCAATTTCAAAAACGTAAGTGCGGAATATCACTATCAACTTGCGCGACTGGAAGAAGCCCAGGGCCTTTACGAACAGGCGATAGGCAATTACAAAATCGCCCTGGAACTGTCTCCGAACTATCAAAAGGCGCTTTTCCACCTTGCCTACCGATGTGATCTCGCCGGCGACGAACAGGCCGCTATCGACTACTACAAACAGATTTCCGTCGGATCGGTTGTTTATGTCAACGCTCTGCTGAATCTGGCCGTTCTTTATGAAGACGTCAGTGAATTCGACAAGGCGGCGCAGTGCATTGACACTGTCCTGAAATACCATCCGAATCACCAGAGGGCGATCCTGTTCAAAAAAGACGTCGATAGTTCAAAAACAATGTTCTACGACGAGGAAAAAGAAAAGAAAAGGGACCGCAGGGTCCAGATACTCGAAACCCCGATTACTGATTTCGAGCTTTCGGTCAGAAGCAGAAACTGCTTCAGGAAAATGGGTATTAAGACTCTCGGAGACCTCTTGAACATCAGCGAGACGGAACTTCTCGCTTACAAGAACTTCGGCGAAACATCGCTTAAGGAAATCAAGATCATACTTGATTCGAAAGGTCTGCAACTCTGGCTCTCTGTGGACTTGCCTTCTCAGGAAGGTGATATCGTTGACGAAGTCGAACGCGACGAGGACAGAAAGTTGATGAGCACTTCGATTGAAGAGCTTAACTTGTCGGTGCGTGCGCAAAAATGTCTGCAGAAACTTGACATTCGCACCTTCGGCGACCTGGTCTCTCGAACAGAGGCGGAACTGCTCGGCTGCAAAAACTTCGGTGTCACAAGCCTCAACGAAATAAAAAAGGCGATGAACAAGGCCGGATTGTCCCTGCGAAAGCTCGATTGAAACACGGGGACGGTTGCGAACAGAAGTGATAACAATCAGCAACGGTAGTCGATGAACTCTCGCGGACAAAATCGCTTCCTCACCGGCTCTATTGCCTCCTTTGGCAATATATCGGCGCTGCTCTGTTGTATTGCAATTCTCACCGGATGCGCCGAAAGACCGCCGAAAACTCCCACCTCCCAGATGGATGCCGACGAGCGGTTTTGGGTGAGGGTATTATTGCTCGACGATATAAAGGAATGTTCGCTTTCGGTCCGGTCGCCCTTTTCAGTCATAAACGCCCAAACTCAAACCACCGAAGCGCACTTCGGCGAATTACCGACCTCGACGGCGGTCACCCTTTCCGCCGGCAGAATCACCGTGGGGACACTTGCTTTTGCCGCCGACCGCCTGATTATCTCACCCGACGAGCCGCATATCTTCCGATTAGACGGCAGGGACTATCGCGGAAAGTTGATGCTCGTAACCAATCAGGACACGCGTTCTTTTGACGCGATCAATCTTGTCCCGCTCGAGCCCTATCTTGCCGGTGTTGTCGGCGCAGAAATGCCGCAATACTGGGAGCAGGCGGCCCTTGAAGCACAGGCCGTGGCCGCAAGAACATACTGCCTCTATATAAAGCGGCGCTTCGGCCCAAAACGTGCATGGGACGTCCGGGCGACACAGGCAAACCAGGTCTACAACGGCATCGCCGCAGAATCGGCTCAAATCTGGAACGCCGTTAACGCAACTTTCGGTCGAGTCCTCGAATGCAGGCATCCCGACAAAAAGACAAGCATCTTTCCCGCTTACTATAGTTCCAGTTGCGGCGGGCACACCGAAGACAGCAGCAACGTCTTCGGCGATTCCTTCGAAGCTCTTCGCGGCGTACCCTGTCCCCACTGTCGCCAGGTCGCCAGGCCGAGCGTCTTTTTCTGGAAGACAGTCTATTTCGACAAGGCGACTGTGACGTCAAGGCTGTTAAAGAAATACCCGAACCTTGACCGCCTCGGCAAAATTACAAAGATCGTTCCCGTTGCAAAAAGCGACCATGGAAGTTTTACGCGTTTGACACGAATTAAACTGCTCGGTTCGACCGGCAAACGAGATTCGCTGCGGGCCGAAGACCTCAGGCTAACCATCGACCCGAGCGGTAGAAAAATCAAGAGCACAAACTGCACAATAGTCGACATGGGCGACAAATGGGCCTTTCTCGACGGAAGAGGCTTCGGCCACGGCGTCGGAATGTGCCAGTGTGGCGCACAGGCGCTGGCAAGAAAAGCAAAAAACGCCGAGCAGATACTCGAATATTACTACCCGGATGCTAAGATAAAATACATCTACTGATATGACCGAATTCGAAATTATTAACCGCGATTCTCTCTCGCAGGCAAGGCGGGCTTTGCTGACCACAGCCCACGGCCAGATCAAAACTCCCGCGTTCATGCCCGTCGGAACCGCCGGTGCCGTTAAGGGAATTACGCCGGCCCAGCTAAAAGAAACCGGCCCGGATATTATCCTGGCAAACACATACCACATGATGCTGCGCCCGGGCGTAGAATGCGTTGCCAAACTCGGCGGACTCCACAAACTTATGGCATGGGACAGGCCCATCCTGACAGACAGCGGAGGATACCAGGTCTTCTCACTAAGCTCGCTCACTAAAATCGATGACGACGGTGTTGAATTCGCCAGTCACGTTGACGGCGCGAAAGTATACCTCAACGCCGAAATCGCAACCGAAATTCAGAACCGCCTCGGTGCTGACATTATCATGTGCTTTGACCAGTGCACGCCGTTCCCATGCGAGCAGCAACAGTTGAAAGAGGCCGTCGAAAGAACTATTCGCTGGGCCGAACGCGCAAAATCGGCCCATGAAAATCCTGACCAGCTCTTGTTCGGCATAGTACAGGGCGGCATAAACCCGCAGCTTAGGACATCCTGCGCCTCCGAACTTGTCAAACTCGATTTCGACGGATACGCCATCGGCGGTCTCAGCGTCGGCGAAGGCCATGACAATATGATCAAAACCGTCAGTTGCACTGCTCCTTTGCTGCCTGAAGCAAAGCCTCGATACCTGATGGGAGTTGGCACGCCCGCTGATATTATTGCCGCCGTCAGGGCCGGTGTTGACATGTTCGATTGTGTTCTGCCCACCAGGAACGGGCGAAACTCCTTCGCTTTTACCGAAAACGGGCCTGTCAGACTCAGAAACAGTATCCACATAAATGCGACCGATCCGGTCGAGCCAGGCTGTGATTGCTACTGCTGCACCAACTTCAGCCGAGGCGCCATAAGGCACTTTTTCAACGTCCAGGAGATGCTCGGACCAATCTTGTTGTCGCTGCACAACCTCAGATTTTACCAGAGACTCATGACCAAAATCCGCGAAAACATCCAAAAAAACCGTTTTTCAGCCTGGGCCGATGAACAATTGAAGCGATACAACAGTGTGTAGAGCGGGCCGTTCGCATTTTCCGGAAAATGCCGTAATTGACCGAACTTATAGGCCTTTGAAAAAAATCTCTGTTATTTGCAGCCAATTTCGGTTATAAGTATGAACTTTTAAAACTCACGAAAAGAAAGGAAGCTAAAAATGGAAAATATGTGGATATTAGCTCAGAACGCCGGCGACGAGGGCGGCCCGGGAATCACCTCCGCACCGGTCGGTGAAGAAGGCGACGCCGGCACAATAGCGCAGACCCCTGCCGACGTCAATAACGGCTCAGGCGGAAAGTCACCCTCCAGCCCCTTTAATTGGATATTTCTGCCAGTGATGCTGATCATCGTCTTCATGATGTTCAGGGGCCCCCAAAAACAGAAGAAGCAACACCGCAAAATGGTCCAGACACTGCAGAAAAACGACCGGATCAGGACAATTGGCGGGATTATCGGAACTGTCGTAGATATCAAAGAAGATGAAGTCACACTCAAGATCGATGAGGCGAATAATACGAAAATGAAGATTGCATCTTCAGCAATAGGTAAAAATTTGTCGAAAGAGAGTTAGTCGAAAGATAGTTAATAGTTTACTGATATCCGGTTCATTATGGGCCGGCGCTGTTATAGTAGAACATGAATCGTAAGCTGCGAAGGAAGTAAATATGGAAAGAAATCTCACGTTGAAGTTTGTTTTGATTGTTGTTCTGGTTTTTTTTGCAATCTGGACGTTGTATCCGCCCAGCTCGACCTTAAAGCCGGGACTTGATCTCGCCGGTGGAACAAGTCTGATTTATGAGATAGCAACGCAGGGCATCGAGTCCGCGGAAGTCAAGGGGCTGTCATCGAGAATGATAACGGTCCTGAGAAGGCGAATCGACCCGGCCAATATTCAGAACCTGGTATGGCGCCCACAGGGCAACACACGATTTGAGATACAAATGCCGCTCGCAGACGCCGAGACGAGACAGAAACGTAGCGAGTTCAACGACGCGAAGAAACTATTATTCGCCGAAAACGTCAATCGCAGCACAATTGTCCGAGCACTGGCCAAGCCGCCGGAAGAACGAGAAAGACTGTTTCAGACGTTTGCACAGGACGCCAACGACAGACAAACAATCCTGACCGAACTGCTCGAGGTTTATGACAAGCAGCAGAAGCTACAGAAAAGAAGAGATGATTTCGCCGCCAGAATCGAAACCCACGAAAAGGAACTCGAAAGTGCGGGCCTTGATATCGAGAATATAAAGCTCGAAGTCGGCACGTGGGCGACTCTTAAAGATCAGCAGTTGACTGATGCGCTCACCGAATTCTCTGCCGACAACCTCGATACGCTTGAGCGATACGTCGAAATGTACAGCGAGTGGGCCAAAGTCGTCAACGAATTGACCGACCCCGATGCCGGCATAAACAGCAAGTTCAACGAAGCCTTTACCGCAGTCGACAAATTGAATCTGACCGAGGACCAGTTGAACGCCGTACTCGAAATTTCTTCAAACTTGGGCAGAAGAGCGGCCGAAATAGAGAAGCTCAAAACCGAATTCCCCGACAGAGCCGAAGGAATCGACAAAGTAGTCGCCGCCTTCGACGAATACAGCCCCTACCGGGGAAGACTCGACGACCCCGCCGACCTCCAGCGAATGCTGAAAGGCGCCGGCATACTTGAGTTTAGAATACTGCCGACCGTCGACCGCACCGAACTAACGGCCGAAGAGGCGACTCGATATGTCAATTCACTCAAAGAAAAGGGACCGAGGTACGCATCCGACAACAAATACATCTGGTGCGAACTGGAGAATCCTGACACTTGGGGCATGCGGCTTTCTATTGTCGCCCCGTTCGGCAGCAAGACTTATGTCCTCGCCAGCAACAAATCAAATGAGGCCATGCTCCACACAGCCGACGCAAAGAAGGACTGGAAACTCAAAAAGGCATCGCCCGGAACCGAAGGACAGACCGGACAAAGGGCCATCGATTTTATCCTCGACGACAGGGCTGGCGCCATATTCGGCAAAATTACCAGTGCAAACATCGGCAGACCTTTGTGCATCCTGCTCGACGGCCTCGCAATAACAGCACCGAATATCAATAGCAGAATAACAACTCGCGGCCAGATAACCGGCAAATTCTCCGCTGTCGAAGTCACCGATATGGTTGATAAGCTAAACGCCGGATCACTGCCGGCCATGCTCATAGAGCAGCCAATATCGGTAAAGACAATAGGCCCGTCTATCGGTGCAGACAACCGGGACCAGGGGATAAGGGCAGGCCTCATCGGCCTGATCGTCGTCCTTATATGTATGGCCGCCTACTACACACTCGCAGGCTCAATCGCCGATTTGGCGCTGCTGATGAACCTGCTCTTTATACTGGCGATCATGGCCCTGGTCCGAGCGACCTTCACCTTGCCCGGAATCGCAGGGATGATACTTACAATCGGAATGAGCGTCGACGCAAACGTGCTCATCTTTGAGAGAATACGAGAAGAGCAGCAACGGGGATCATCGCTGAGAATCGCGATACGAAACGGCTACCAACGGGCCTTCAGAACCATCCTCGATGCAAACATCACCACTTTTATTACCGCTGCCATCCTATACTGGGTCGCATCCGAAGAGATAAAGGGATTTGCAATCGTACTCATGCTTGGTATCGCATCGAGTATGTTCACCGCACTGTTTGCAACGAGGGTCATCTTCGACGGGCTCCTTTCAAAACGCATCATCAAAGACCATCTCGTGATGCTTCGCCTCATCGGCAAACCGAACATAAACTGGATGGGCTTAAGACCTGTCTTCATTACAATTTCCGCAGTCCTTATGATCGCAGGTCTGACCATCTTCTTCACCAGGGACGATACCGTCAACAATAAGTTCGATATCGAGTTCACCGGCGGAACTTCCGTGACCATTAACCTAAAAGAGCCGCAGACAAGGCAATACGTCCAGGGCAAGATCCAAGAGGTTGGCGGCGGATTGAACAATCCCGCACTCCAGGCCGCAAATGTCTACAGCATCGGAAAATCGCGAAAACAATATGAGATAACAACTACCGAGACAAACAAAATCATCGCAGTCGTTACCTTCTCCGAAGGCGCAGGCCAAACGCCAGAAACTATCGCCGCGGCCCTGCTAAAAGCCGCCGATACACTGACCGATCTGCGCGTGACGGCCAATGCCGACAACCCCTCCGCCTTTACTGTGACAACCAGCCAGCCCAATCCGGCGCTCCTCACCGAGGCTGTTGGCAAAGCATTTCCCGGGACTTTTGTTTCTGATCCCAAACTCGACCAGGTCGTCAACAACGCGATACTCACAGCTTTTGGCGACGAACTCGAAATCCAGCAGAATCTCGAACCAACTGTCGCCTCGGCCGAAAAGATTGACGAAGAACTTATAGCTTCGTCTCCCGAGATTGCCGATTACATCGGCGGCGTAAAGATCACCACCCAAATCAAAAAAGCCGCCACGCTCGAAGAAATCCTCAGCAGAATGAACGACCTCCAGTTCAAGCCCGACATGCGGGACCTCGACTGGACCCTCTTCAACTACAAGATTCTCGACTCGGATTTGAGCGAACTGGAGCCGAATCAGCCCGTCAATTCCTTTGTCTACGTAAACGTCGACCCCGAAGCCGGATACCGCCAATTCAGTCAGGATGAATGGACCCGCTTCGTAGAAAATGAGCAGCGTAAAATCACCTCAGCCGCCCAGCTCTCGACGTCCCTGCCTCGTGTAACGCAGATTAATCCGTCAGTAGGAGCCGAAGCCAAACAGCAGGCGGCAGTCGCCATCGTCTACTCGCTCTTTGCCATCGTCGCCTATGTCTGGATTCGATTCGGCAACGTCCGCTACGGCGTAGCCGCAATCATGGCGCTCGTCCACGATGTTTGCATCACTCTCGGAGCCGTCACCGTCTGCACTTATTTCGCCCAGACATCGATCGGAGAAGCGCTTCTGATCGGCGACTTCAAAATCAACCTGGCAATAATCGCCGCCTTCCTGACCCTTATCGGATACTCACTCAACGACACCATTGTCATCTTCGACCGCATCAGGGAAAACCGAAAGAAGGCCCAGTTGACCGCGCAGACAATCACAAACAGTATTAACCAGACGATTTCCAGAACCGTTTTGACGTCGTTCACAACGTTCATTGTCGTCCTGATCATGTACATCTTTGGGGGCCAGGCGCTCAGGGGCTTCACCTTCGCGATAGGCTTCGGTATTCTTGTCGGAACGTACTCGTCAATCGCAATCGCAGCCCCGATACTGTTGATCGGCGCAAAAGGCGGCAGCAAGAAGATTCAATAAGGACCGCAATTTATCGCAACTAAGACAAACTGACAGTCACCAAAAAGGCCTGAAATGCAAAAGGACCTAAAAATAGGAATGGCTGCAGGTTTAGCGATAGCCGCTGTCGCCGGCCTTTGGCTCTGCACCCGTCCCAGTCTGAGCGTAAGAGAAAGAATGTCCCCCGATACCGACAGGCCGGTCGAATTCGATGGGCCCCCGCGTTACACAACAAACCTGCCCGGCGTCGAACCGTTGCAAACGCGCCAAAACGGCTCAGCCGCCGACAATACTAACAACGAGCCGTCCACTCGGCGGGACTACTCTGATCTTACCATATACGAACAGCCTGAGAAGATAAGAACACAGAAGTTTCATATTGTTCGCAACGGAGAAACACTTTCGCACATCGCACAGGAATATTACGGCTCATCGCGCAAACTGCGAAAAATCATCGATGCGAACAAAGATGTGATGACAAATCCGAACCGCCTCACTCCGGGAACGAAGCTGATAATTCCCGATTAAACTCTCAAAACCGACCCCGTCGGTCAGTTTGAGTTATTACAAACGTTCCGCCGCATCGCTGTCGACCAGCCACGTGACCTTATTGAGAACAGGCCAGAGAATATGGATGGGAAACTGCACCTCGTCGGGCTCACTGGTCAGGACCTCTTTCAGAATCGCCGCCTTCTCCTGACCTGAAACAAGCACCAGGACATGAGATGCCGCACATATAACAGGATGTGTCAGTGTTATCCTGTTTAATTTCTCATCCAGCATATACACAACGCACGCCAGATCTTCCTTGTCGAACGGGGCATAGGAATTTGGAAACAAAGAACCCGTATGTCCCTCGACTCCCATACCCAGCACAATCAAATCGAATTGAGGAACCTGGTTGGCTTCCAGGGCGAAAACCTTTTTAATGGTCTTCTCATAAAGGTGAGCAGCAACCTTAAAATCACTATGCTCGGTCTCAATTCTGTGTACGTTTTCTTTCGGCATGCCCACTGTCTCTAAAAAAGTGTCGGCCGCCAGCTTATAATTGCTCCACTGCGAATCAGCCGGAACATAGCGCTCATCGACCCAGAAAAGATGTATCCGGTCCCATGACAGCGTCATCGCCTCGGGCCTTTCACCAAGCAATTCGAAAAAACGCCTCGGTGTGTGGCCGCCGGATATTGCGACGCGAAACACCCCGTTCGCTTCTATTGCTTTCTGCGCATCGGCAACGAAATGCTCGACAGTTCTATTGGCAAGACTCTCGCAGTCGCCGACAATTTCGACGTTAGGTTTGTATCTCGTAACTGCTTCCATTGCGACCCCCTTTCATCGGGTCATCATTTTGCCCTCAGTGGCAAAACAGGCCCTCTCAAATTAATACAGACCATCACCATTATCTGTTCTAAACGCCTATTTGGCCAGAACTTTTTCCCAAAAACAGGAGATTTTGCCATTATTTGTTAACTCTCGCCCACAAATCCACTTACAAGGCATAGGATTTAAGCCCGAGATTGTCTGAGGCCGTTTTACTCTTGCTTGCCTATCACAAAAGCAATAAAGCCCTTGAGGTCCTCGAGGATCATATAAAACGCCGGTACCAACAGCAAAGTGATGCATGTGGCGAACATGACGCCGAAAGCCAGGCTGATCGCCATCGGAATCAGGAATCGCGCCTGCAGACTCCGCTCCAGCATCATCGGCGCCAATCCGAAGAAAGTCGTCAGCGTCGTCAGCATAATAGGCCGGAATCTGCGCGTCGCACAATCGCGAAGCACTTGTCCAAGCTCAATCCCGCTCCGACGCTCACGATTGATAAGGTCTATCATGATCAGCGAGTCGTTTACCACCACGCCTGAAAGAGCCACTATCCCGAAAAGAGAGAGTATGCTCAGATTGAATCCCAACAGCAGATGCCCGAAAGTCGCCCCAACGATTCCGAACGGTATAGCAGACATAACGATAAGAGGCTGGGAATAGCTTCTAAACTGGATCGCAAGAAGGCCGTAAATAGCCAGCATAGCAATAGCAAAATTAGCACGCAGGCTCCCTAAAGACTCATTCCGCTCACGCGCCTCGCCGGCGAACCGAAACTGCAATCCGGGATATTCGCCTTTCAAGCCGGGAAGCACCTTTGAGTAAAGTTCTTTGTTGATCTCACCCGTATTCGCAACCGCCTCGTCCACGTCCGCCGAAACATTCACCACACGTCGCCGGTCGACGCGCTGAATCGTTGCATACCCTCGCCCGTGATCGACATGGGCGACGGTTCTAAACGGAACTTCTGTCCCGTCAGAAAGCCGAATCCGCATATCCTCGACGTCGCCGATACTCTTACGCTCGCATTCAGGATAGCGCACCATTACCCGGATGTCATCGCGTCCGCGCTGAATGCGCTGGGCCTCTTCGCCGTAAAACCCCTGCCGCACCTGCCGCGCCAAATCCGACAATGTAAGCCCTAATGTCCGCCCGGTATCCTTGAGCGAAAGCTTCAGCTCCGCCTTGCCCGGCTCAAAACTGTCGGTGATATCACTGACCCCGTCATACTCGGTGAGAATCGTTTTGACGTGTTCTGCCGCTGCAAGAAGCGTATCGAAATCCTCGTGAGACATTTCAACATTTATCGCCTCACCGGCGCTGAATATCTCGGATACGAATGTAAGTGACGATATGCCCGGTATCTCTCCGACAATTTCTCGCCATCGGTTCTTCAAATCAATACTGGAGACGTCACGGTCTTCACCGCCCAACAACTCTACATTGACTTCCGCTAAATGCGCTTCCGCCGCCCCGGCCATGTTCGTTGATTGCGGCCCCCCGTGACGCATGGCAGGATGGTCGCCGACGGTAGTCGAAACATGTTTCATAAGCGAAGGTTTGCCGTCGCGCTTGCTGTCGAATTCTCCTATCACCTGCACCGCCGCCTTTTCGATCCTTTCCGCTATCTCCCGCGTCTTCTCGAACGGCGTTCCCTGGGGCATTGTCAGCGTCGCAACCATATTGTCGGCCTCGACGGTGTCGAAAAAGGTAAACTTGATGTACCCGCCGGCTATGAATCCTATCGTAATGAAAAACAACGTAAAACCGCACGCTAACGTCACATATCGCCATCTGACCGCCTTGACAACAAAAGAAGCGAATGGGCCGTTCACGAACTGACTGAGCACCTGGCCCACTCCTCCACTGATCCGGCCCGTCCAGCCTAAAAGCCGGCCAGGCGGACGTTTCGACGAAAGATGTGCCGGAAGTATCAGCAACGCCTCGATAAGTGACACGAACAAAACACTGATTACCACTATCGGAAGAACACGAAGAATCTTGCCCATTATACCCAACGTATAAGCCAACGGTATAAATGCAAACGCCGTAGTCAAAACAGCCAACACAACCGGCATCGCCATCTCTTTCACGCCCTTTATCGCTGCAGCCGTTGCCTCCATCCCCTTTTGGCGATATGAATATATGTTCTCTCCGACAACTATCGCATCATCGACCACCAGACCAAGTGACATGATAAGCGCAAACAGAGATATCATATTGACCGAAACATCGAACATCGGTATGATCCAGAACGCACCCAAAAACGATATCGGAATACCCAGGGTCGTCCAGAATGCCAGGCGAATATCCAGAAACAGCAAAAGACAAAGAAAAACCAGGCTAAGTCCGATGTAGCCGTTCCGCTTGAGAAGATTCATACGTGACCGAAGTATTACAGAGTCATCCTCCCAGAGAGCTAACGAAACACCCTTAGGCAGATTCACCTCCTTCTCCCTGACATACTCTTTAACCGTGTCGGCCACATCAAGGGCGCTCTGCTCGCCTATCCGCGATACTTTAATCAATGCCGCACGTTTACCGTCGAATTTCGAATAAAGATCGACGTCCTCGAAGTCATCTCGAACCTCCGCAATGTCACCGAGTCTTATCTGCGTCCCGTCGTTCCTTGTAACCACTATGATCTTCTCGAACTCGGGCCCGTAATACTTTTGCCCCTTTGTCCGAACCAGCACTTCTCCGCCACGGGTCTTCACCGAACCGGCCGGGATATCAATCGAAGACTTCCTCACCGCATCGGCGACCTGATCGAAACTCAAGCCGTAACGACGCAGAGTCTGCTCCGAAACTTCGATTGCAATCTCATAAGGCCTGATACCGGCTACGTTGACCTGGCTGATGTTGTCCATGGCCGTCAGGTCGTCACGAACCTGGTCGGCCAGTTTCTTGAGCGTCTTCTCGCCAACATCCCCGTACAATACGATACTGATAACCTTATGCCGGGTCGTAATCTCGCTGATAACAGGCTTCTCGGTCTCTTCCGGAAAAGTTATGATCCGATCGACCTCCGCCTTGATATCGTCAAGAACCTCCTGTGTATCGGCATACTCTTCGACTTCGACTATCGTCGCCCCGGACCCTTCCGCTGCAGTCGAGTTCATACGCTTTATGCCGTCGACCGCTGCTATCGCCTCTTCAACACGAAGCACAACACCTTCTTCCACATCTATCGGCGATGCGCCGCGGTAAGGAACCATCACGTTGATAATATCGACGCTCATTTCCGGGAACACTTCGCACTTCACCGAGAAAATAGACATCGCTCCGCCAACCATTATGAACATCATCAAAAGATTAGCCGCTACATGATTCGAAGCAAACCAACCCAGAATGCCCTTTTTCTCAGTTAAATCTTCCACTTAATTTGTCTCCGTCACATCGCTTTGGCCGGTTTTGCCGTTGGCGTCGGCGGTTTCCGTAGACCCGCTCGATTCCGTTCGTATTGCCATCCCCTCGGTAACCGCATCGAGTGAACTCACAACGATTACCGTACCCTCTTCGAGCCCGGAAACAACGTAAGCAAAATCGTCATCCTTGCGAACGATGTCCAGTTCCGTAATGTGTAGACTACCACCGTTGACAACCCACGCAAGGTTGCCGTTGTGAATTGCATAACGCGGCACTGCCATCGCATTCTCAAGCGTCCTGCCCTTGATCACCAACTTCACGAACATCCCCGGCACCAGCGGCGGCCGACCGTTGGCGTCGGCAAAAGGATCAGGAACATCCACCACAACATTGACCATACGCGAGGTCATATCAATTTCACCAGTGCTTCTGACCACCTGCCCCTGCCACGTATGATTGCCGCCCGCAAAGTCGGCCTGAACTTCGACCGCCGAGCCCGTCCCCTTCGATTTTTTACCGTTTATGTAAACCCCGCGCGCCGGGATATCAAACCACGCAAGCTCCCAGTCCTCCAGAGGAACTTCGATTTCAACGGCCTCTGTGCCGTAAATCCTGCCGACCGACTGGCCCATCATAACGTACTGACCCAGGTCAACTGCCTCCCTTGCCACTCTGCCGTCAAAAGGAAGAGACAGTTTTGTCCGATCGAGATTCAGTTGAGCCGTGGCGAGCTGGGCTTTCGCGGTATCAAGATGCGCCTGGGCCTGACGAACCTGCGGCTCGCGAACGACCAGCAACGAAGGAGGCTCCTTCCCCGGATTCATATTCTCCCATTCCGCAATCGCAACGTCTGCCTCGGCTTTGGCAATGTCCAGATCAACCTGTTTCCGCGCAACCTCCGCCTCGGCGCTGCGGACAGCCAATTCATAATCGCGAGGATCGATTGTCACCAACGCCTCGCCGGCCCGCAAAAAACCGCCGTTCCGGAACTCGGGATTGATCGCCACCACCTTGCCCGACACCTGCGGCACAATCTCGGCGACAACCTTCGGCTGAACCGTCCCGTACCCCTCCACCATCATCTGAATGTCCTCTCGACCAATGACGTCCACCTTAACCAGCGGCGCCACCTTCTTGTGTTCTTTCCTTGCAGGAGCCTTGCGCTTGTTGACCAGCCATCGGGCCGTATACACACCCCCCGCAAGGATCACGAACACCAATAAAACTTGTATGATTTTTCTAAGCATTTTGCTGATTCCTTCTCAGGCTCTCAACTGTCCTCGGATTCCTTTGCCACACTGCCGTCTCCGTTTTCCTCTTCCGACTCGTCGATCCAGTCGCCGCCCAAAGCCAGAAACAAATCGACCCGCGTTGTCCACAAATCCCCCTTGACATTGTTCAGCAAATTCTCGGCAATTCGCCTGCGCCTCTCCGTCTCGAGCACTGTAATCAACGAATCCACTCCTTGAACGTACCGACTCATGGCCAGTTCGTCGGCGGCGACGGACTCATCGAATTGTCGCTGCACCGCTTCCAGTCTTTTCTGCAGCATTTGCTCGCTGGCCAGCGCATCCTCGACTTCCCTTATAGCCGTCAATACGGTCTGTGCATAGTTGGCAACCAATTCGGCGTACCTCGCCTTGGCCCCACGAACCCTCGAAAGCCTTTGCCCGCCCTCGAAGATCGGCTGCGTCACGCGGATAATCGCCGAGTAGATCTCCGTCTCCGGCACGAACAGATCGTCGAAAATATCGGCGCTTCTGCCGTAGGTCCCAGTTAGCGTCAGGTCGGGAAATAATTCGGCGATGCTGACCCCGATCCGCTCGCTCGACGACTCTAAGGCCAATTCTGCCGCCCGCACGTCCGGCCGGCGGTCAAGAAGCTCTGCCGGCAAGCCCAACGGAACCGGTGATAAATCCGGCAGTTCGGCTAACGTTTTCGGCAGCCTCTCGCCCGTTCCCGGACGACGCCCTAACAGGACGTCAAGAGCGTTGTGAGCCTTGGCAAGTGTCAACTCAATAGCAATTTCGGTTGCCTGCGAACCGGCCAGATTTCCCTTGGCTAATCGAACATCGAGTGGCCCGACCAGCCCCTGGTTGTAACGCCGCATTATTACTTCGAGATTTTTTTCCCAGTTGACCGTGTCGGCCTGTGTGATGGTAAGTCGGTGCTCGATAGTAGCGATGTCCACGCGTGCCCTGACCGCGCCGCTTATAACGGCATGAACAACCGCCTGCCTGATCGACTCAGCCGCTAACAAGTCCGCCCATGCGGCCCGCTCGCCGCGTCTGAGTTTTCCGAAAAGGTCCACCATATAATTTACGGTCAGATCGTGCATAAAAGTCGTGCTAAGGTTACTGAATCTGCCGCCGCTGAAGTTAAAAGATGACTTTCCCCTCGAACGGCTGAAATTGTATCCGGCACTTGGCCATTGTCGGCCTCTTGCTTCGTCGAGTAGGGCGTCAGCCTGCAACACGCGAGCCGCCGCCGCCTCGAGATCGTTATTGTTCCGCAGCGCCTCGCGAACAAGTTCAGATGTCACCGGATCACCGAATCGCTCCCACCAGTCGTCTACAACGTTCACATCATTTGCACCGGCCGAATTAGCATCCGCAAAAACATAACCTTCAGCCCCGTCGGCGGCAGTTTCAGGCCGCACATAATCCGGGCCCAACATACAGCCGGTCAAGAAAGTCAATACCGCTGTTATCGCGACGACATGCCCTGCAAAAACGATTCTTTTTTTCGTCGCACCCCTCATTCGGTTTCATCCTTCGCGTATGCTCGAATCCCAGCCGCCGAGAATTGGACTATATGCTCCACCATACCGGCCAAATCGAATATCGGCATGCCTAACTCGTCGCTTTCTTCAAACATGGCTTTCACGCGTATTATGTGAATCAGTTGCCCGGCAATTGAAAATACCACTAATGGCACTTTCTCCTTAGCCAAGCCTGGAGATGCCTTCGCAAGGGCCTCGCCCATCGTCGTCAGCGTAGGCTTAATCATTTCCTCGATGAACATATTGGACTGCAGATGATGATCGAGCATCTCTCGCGCCATAAGCTTCATCAACTGCTGCGCCTTCTCATCATCCACCCAGGGCCCCAAAAACGCATACGCAAACGCCCTGAGCAGTTCCTCTAATGATTCGTTGTTTTCGCTTCCCGACATCACATCTTGGATGCTCGTGATACGGATGTCTCGCATTTGAACAAAAATCCGGCGCCATACTTCGGCGTAGAGATTCTCTTTACCCCTGAAATAGTAGTTTATCGATGCGATGTTGCATTTTGCTGCAGCCGCGATATCCCGAACAGTAGTCCCGCCAAGCCCATTTTCGCAAAAAAGACCTTCCGCAGCATCCAGCAGCCTTTCCTGCACAGGCCCCCCGCAAGTGCCGTTTTTCCCCTTATCAACCGAAATATCCATATAAAACTCCTAAACACACGTTTCATACAATAGTTTAAAACACATGTTTGAATAACGCAAGCACTTTTTTATTTTTTTCCCCCCTGTTTCTACCGCCCATTCCTCGTCGAATCCTGCCTACTTCTTGGGGGTCTCCCCCTATAAGGGAGCCCAACCCGCCAAAGGCGAACCTGTGCACACCACCGGAATTTGAGCTTTTTTCATAAATTTTCAATTTTCTTATCAACATTCACCCCCTCAGCTTCGGCTTATATTGTAGACGGACGATTCTTTTGCTTTACAGCGGTTTGCGAAGGTGGTAATTGGTTAGCTAATCGGCTGTTTTACAGCCTGATGCGTGACGGGATTGTAGAAAGCTATGGAGAAATGAAAGCAACCACACCCAAAAACAGACTACGA
>Ga0075123_10000421_pt1 | contig 22422 bp, 18 predicted proteins | sample AntAceMetag02UKX_FD_69808 | JGI IMG/M metagenome (GOLD analysis project Ga0075123, IMG submission 69808) | Saline lake microbial communities from Ace Lake, Antarctica - Antarctic Ace Lake Metagenome 02UKX | ecosystem: Environmental > Aquatic > Non-marine Saline and Alkaline > Saline | place... | reverse complement strand
GTTTATTATGCAGGCAATAATAGCCGTTATAATTATTTTCCTGTTTTTATTAATGAGCGCGATTCGCATTTTTCGTGAATACGAGCGCGGTGTTATTTTCAGATTGGGGAGATTAGTCGGAACCAAAGGTCCTGGCCTTGTGCTGATTATTCCAATAATTGATAAGGTTGTAAAAGTAAGTTTAAGAACCGTTGCTATGGACGTTCCACCTCAAGATATTATTACTAAAGACAATGTTTCAGTAAAAGTTAATGCCGTACTTTATTTCAGAGTTATCGATCCAGCAAAAGCAATTGTTGAAGTCGAAGACTTTTTATTCGCAACTTCACAATTGTCTCAAACTACATTACGTAGCATTCTGGGACAGGCTGAATTAGATGAATTACTCTCAGCTCGTGATAAAATTAACCGGGAATTACAGGAGATTATTGACCATCAGACAGATCCCTGGGGTATTAAAGTATCGTTAGTAGAAGTTAAGCACATTGATCTACCTCAGGAAATGCAACGAGCCATGGCAAAACAGGCAGAAGCAGAAAGAGAACGACGTGCCAAAGTAATCCATGCCGAAGGTGAATTTCAGGCTTCTAAACAATTATCAAACGCTGCAAAAGTTATTTCTGAAAATCCAATGGCAATGCAATTAAGGTTTTTGCAAACTCTATCCGAAGTAGCATCTGAGAATAATTCGACACTCGTATTTCCTGTACCGATTGATCTTTTCAAACCGTTTATTGAAGCGATGGAAAAAATGAAAGAATAAGTTACTTAATGAGTAACATTTTATTTCCACAAATCTTATCAAAAAAAGCGAGTTATTAAACTCGCTTTTTTTTAAAACAAAATATGGGAATGCTAAAAATTGTACACTGGGAAAAACTACGCGGTTATTTAAGATTTTAATTTTATGCAGGCAAATACAATTTCAACAAGTTGCTGAATCAGGTAATTCATTAGATCGAAGGATGATGTGGTGGACACCCTAATTTTGTGGAAGCTGGTGCCATTAGTTCAAATGGAATTGATGAAAGGTTGGAAATCACTCGGTTAATTATCGAAAATAGTGTTTTTAAATAAATTCATCAATCAAAATAAACAACTTCCTCCTGTCTTACATCATTCATTTTATAGCATTTTTTTCTAATACTGTCGTACAAAACCGCCTGAACATTTCCGAAATAAACATCATAAGCATTCATAAGCTTTGTTTTATGTCCTAATTTTTTCAAATAATCTATCGAGTTTGATTCAATCCTTGATTCCATTTCTACAGTGTTGTTATAATAATTATAAGAAAATCTCGGCGCGTCAACTGCGTCTTTCAAAGATGAATTAAATTCAAGGACATTAATAATAATTTGCGCCAGAGTGGAAATAACTCTTTCTCCGCTACTGCCTCCAATTACAAGAAATGGTTTTTGATTCCGTATCAAAATAATCGGTGCTAATGAGATTTGAGGCCTTCTTTTAGGCTTTATTGAATTGCTATTATTAGGTTCCCGTGAAAAATTATTCATCGCATTGTTAAATAAAACACCATATTTTTCCAGCATAATGCCTGATCCAAAGAAATGATTTAACGATAAAGAAATTGAAACCGCATTTCCAAATTTATCAATAATTGAAATTTGAGAAGCATTTCGGATTTCACTGTGCGATACGACTATTCCATCATTAGATCGGACTTTTAAAGAATCAATCTTTTTTGATACCTGCGAAATATTTTCTTTTGAAATCAAAAATTTATAATCTTTTGTCGAATCCCTTGTTACTCCAAATTGAAATTTTGATCTATCCTGAAATACCAATTTGCAGGCTTCAACAAAAAGATGGATGTAAGGTCCACTATTTAAAGATAATTTTTTTAAATCGTATTTTTCTAATATTTTTAATAATTCTAAAATTTGCACTCCAGCGCTGCTTGGTAAAGGAACTGTATTAATTTCACAATCTTTATAAGTACTTTTTACTGATTTATTTACGGTTGCTTCATATTCATACAGATCAGGAAGACGTATCAATCCATTATTGGATTTCATTTCTAAATCTATTTTTTCTGCAATTTCTCCCTCGTAAAATATTTGAGCGCCTTGAGTGGACATTAATTTATAAGTTAAAGCGAGATCATCTCTTTTTAAAATTTCACCTTCAGTCTTCGGCATCCAATCGGGAAAAAATATTTCAGAAGTATTTCTGTCTGCCTCAAGATGATCGTAATATTTTATGAATAATTTATTGAGTGATTCATTCACAGGGAATCCATTTTCAGCAAGTTTGATGACAGGCTTTAAAATTTGGTCAATTGTTTTTGTTCCAAAAGTTTTTAAAGCTTTATCTGCGCCGGCAACCATTCCAGGCACACAAATAGATCCCCAGCCTATAGAGCTGTAAAACTCAAAGTCTTCGTTGCTTTGATAGTAATTTTTTGGATCAACATTAATAGGCGCGGCTTCTCGAAAGTTAATAGTTTTTGTTTTTCTGCTATTGTTTATATGCACCACCAAAAGACCTCCTCCTCCCAATCCATTAGAAAATGGTTCGACAACGGTTAATGCGAACATTGCCGCAATCCCTGCATCGACGGCATTACCACCTTCTGACAAAATTTCTTCAGCTATCTTTGTTGCGTTGGAATCTGGAGTGGCGACAAAATTAGTTTGTGGAAAATTTGCAAAGATTGAAGAAAATGGAGATAAAAAATATATGAAGAAGATTAAAACTGAAAACAAATAAAAATTTAATTTATGGTTATTCCAGTATTTCATTGTGTATTCAAACCTTGAAAAACATATTGTGAATCAATTTATATCAACCGCAATAAGAAAAATATCATCCCTGACTTGGATATAATTCTGTTGCTGCATATCCCTTATAATTAAATCTGTAATATTGGTCGCGGGTTGCTGCTTCAGTTTATAAATGATATTTACAAATCCTTGAATTCCTAATGCCTTCTTTTTCTCATTTTCTGCTTCGATAATTCCGTCAGTATATAAAAATAATTTATCACCTGTTTTCAATTTCACTGTATCCTGAATAAATTTGTTTGATTCCTGCCTATCAAATCCAATAATAACATTTTGAGAAGATAATTTTTCAAATACTTTTTTATCACTATTCCATAACAGTAAAGCCGGGTGAGAGCTGCCGGCATAACTTAGCGTGTAGTCTTCAATGTTTATTCTTGTTGTAAATGTTGTAAGAAACATTCCTGTTTGATCAAATACATCCATGATGAAATTATTCAAATCAAAAAGTATTCTTTTAGGTTCCAATCTCTCACGCACTAACTTTCTCACTTCACTGCAAATACGATTTACCAGCAATGCTGCGCTTATACCATGACCGGTAACATCGATCAATGTCAGGTAAATAAATTTCTCACCGTCAAAATAGATATCTGCAAAATCACCACCCAATCCGATCATAGGCAGATATTTCACTCCAATATCAATTTTATCATTTGTAAAAGCTTCAGGAACAAGACTGTACTGTATTTGTTCAGCAAGCTTCAAGTCTCTTTGAATCATTTCGTTAAATTCATCAATCTCTTTTTGCTGTTTAGCAATTTGAAGCTTAAGTTCTTTATGTTTTAATGCCTGGGCGACCTTAAACCGCAATTCCTCAACATCAACTGGTTTTGAAAGATAGTCAAATGCGCCAAGTTTCATAGCCTTTACAGCAGACTTGATGCTGCCGTAACCAGTTACAATAAGCACTTCAGTATCAGAATTTTTCGACTTAATATTTGTTAGAATATCAATACCGCTAACATTTGGCATTTGCAAGTCGGAAACTACCAAATCAAATTCATTTTCTTTTAATATTTCAAGCGCAATCTTTCCGCCATTTGCCAGTGTTAAATCGTAATCAAACTTTTTTAAAGCTTCAGATAACAAAAATAAAATATTTTTATCATCATCGACTAATAGTATTGATGGCATTTTGAGTTACCTTTTTTATCGTTGACAATCTTTCTTTTTAATATTCATTGTAATAAAACATTTAATCAGTCGCTGTTAAATAATCATAATATCTTCAAAACCAACAAAGTAATATCATCACTTTGGGGAACATCACCTGTATAATTTTTTACGGCAGCTAAAATTTTTTCTTTCATTACCGCTGCTGAATCTGACTTGTTAGCTCGAATAACTTCCATTAATCTTTCTTCTTCAAAATCTTCACCTTGCTCATCTTGTGCTTCAGTTACACCATCAGTAAACATCACAATCCAATCGCCTGTCTTTAAATGGACTTTTCCCTGCTCATAAGGCACATTGGGCATCATCCCCAGTATTAAACCACCATTTTCCAATAAGTCGATTGTTCCGTCTTTGTGCTTAAAAAACGGTGGGTTATGACCAGCATTTACATAAGTAAAAATGTTTTCTTTAATATCTAATATGCCGATAAAAAATGTAATAAATTTATCATAGTTTGTATTTTTATGAATTAAATTATTGATCCTGCCAGTAATTTTTTCCAATGAAGAATCCGCCTCTATCAAAGCATTGAGAACCGCCTGTAAATTTGCCATTAATAAAGAAGCAGGCGTACCCTTTCCTGAAACATCTGCAATTGCCAGGCAGAACCGGTTTTCATTCAACTTTATACAATCGAAGTAATCACCACTAACATGAAGGCTGGAAATGTTTACTCCTGAAACTTCGTAATTTTCAAACTGCGGAAATTCTTTCGGTAACAGCTTTTGTTGAATTTCCCTGGCTAATGCCAACTCTTCTTCCATTCTTTGCTTTTCAAGTGTCTGTTCAAATAAGCGTGCATTTTCTAAACATATTAACGCTTCATTGCCGAGTGTTGATAAAAATTCCAGATCATCATCATAAAAAGGTGTTTTAGTAATTCTTTCCCCAATTGCTAAAATTCCTTTGGTTTGATTTTGTATTCGCATGGGAACGATTACTGGAAAATTTGCTTGTTGAAAATTTAACAATGGAGCCTGATAATTCAAATTTGGTTTCAAATAGATCGGTTCAGTAAGATCAACTAATTTACTCAAAAATTCATTATTTTGAAACTGTTCCAATTCAGCGCTGTTTTGATGACCTTTTGACATTCCAAGTTTCATAGAACCATCTTGTTCAATAAAAATCAAACAGCGATTGATAATCATCTCCCCCATTACAGCATAGCTTAGTAAATTCAAAATTTTTTCACTATCAAGCATTGAATTCAGTTCTTTTCCAATTTCGAAGATTGTATTGAGTTCCTGGATTTTTTTATCGAGCCTGCGATTAATTTCCTGCAATTCCATCACCATCAAACCGTTCTCAATGGAAGTTGCAGCAATGTTTGAAATAGATTTTAAATATTCAAGTTCTGATTTAATATACTCGTTACCAAAAATTTTTTTCCCAAACCCAATGTATCCAAGATTTTTATCGCTGCTGCGGATGGGAAGAAGCAGAACAATATTATTTTGAATAAAGAAAGAAAAACTATCAGTGGCTTTTTTATCTATTTCTTTTAGAAACGTTGGTTCAGTTATCTCAATTTTTTCTTCAATAATTTTGCCTATCAAATCATGGGAAAGCCCTTTTAAAGTCTCAACACGTAAAGCTGTCTCACTTTTATAAAGAAGAACAACTCCTCTGGTTATCATCATTTTGCCCATTGGGGTGAGCAGCATATTATCCAATATTGAAGTTAAATTTAATGAGGAATTTAACGTTTGACTCACTTCAAAAAGCGATTGCAGTTCCATCAACTTTACATCAAGTTTCCGGCTGCTACCGTCATCATCTTTATAGATATCCGGGGAATTTTTTATATTTACTTTCTCAGCAGAATTCATTCTTTTGCTATTGACTCCAATTGTCCATTTTTCATCAAATATTTGGTCATTTTTACCTGTGTTTTCTCACCAGCTTTAGAGATAAATTCTACCTCATCCATCAAGGCTTTAATGAGATGAATACCAAGTCCCCCAACTCTCATTTCCGCTAAATATTCTTTAACATTTTTATTCAAAACTTTTTCAACATCGAAACCTTTACCCTGGTCTGTAATATAAATCACCAATTTTTGAACATCAATTTCAATTACCAGGTCAATTTGATGATTTGTGTCCTTTTTTTCATACGCATGTTTGATCACATTTGCACACGCTTCGTCAACAGCCAGCTCAATTTTATAAGTCTCGTCAGCATCAAAACCGACCAACTCAGCCACATGAGAAACAAAAGATCTAATTATTTCTAAATTATCCGTTTTGCTCGGTATTTTCAATTTATATTTTTCTTTTTCTTTTATCAAAGTATTCTCCACCTTTATTCTGGTTTAGCTGTTAAATTTTTTCAAAGCTTCCTGCTCTTCCTCAACGATATCGTAAAGCGTTGGGAATCCTAACAGGTCAAATACCCGATAAATTTTGGAATTCATGTCACTCAATTTAATGTCGCCTTCATTATTTCGAATATTTTCAATGAATCCCATGAAAACACCCAAACCTGCGCTGCTTATGTAAAGCAGTTCGCTGAAATTGACCAGAATATTATATTTTCCAGCATCAACTAACTGCTGTAATTCGTTCTCTAACATTGGCGCAGTGTGAGCATCAAGATACCCTTTTATGTTCAGGATAACTACTTTTCCGTCTTCCTTTTTTGACACTTCGAATGATTCCATAACTGGTCTCCTGTTTTAATATATTTAAAAAAAGTCTTGTTAGAATATAAATAATCCTATTTCCATAATCAACAAAAAATCTATTTTACTTTAATAACAATAACTGTCAAATCATCGTGTTGTTTTTGGTTACCGACAAAAGTTTCAATCTTCTCAAGTATTGCATTTTTAATTGCTGTTGCGTTTTGATTATGATTTTCAAAAACAATATCACATAATCTTTGTTCTTCAAATTCTTCTTGATCACTATTTCTTGCTTCGTTAACTCCATCAGTTATAAAAACAAAAATATCGTCGGGCTTATACGTTATTTTTTCTTCTTTTAAAATATTTTGGAAATTTTTCCCTGAATCCAATCCCAATGCTAATCCAGCCGGTTCAATTAAATAAACTTCTTTATCCTCTTTGCTCCAATACAAAAGAGGACAATGCCCTGCACGAGAAAAAGTAAATGTTTTTTTTCTTAAATCAAATATTCCATAAAGAGCGCTTATAAACGTTTTCTTATCTAACGTATTAAAAAGAATTTTGTTTGTTTTAATTAATAATTCTTTCGGAGATGAATAAATACTTCCAAGTGATTCAATTACTCCTTTTACCTCTGCCATATAAAAAGCTGCTTCTGCGCCTTTACCTGAAACGTCACCAATAATTACGCCCAACTTTGATTTATCGTATTGAAAAAAATCATAATAATCACCGCCAACTTCGTTTGCAGTAATACACGAGGCATCAATTTCCAACGTCTTTGTCTCAGGCATATTAGCAGGAAGAAGTTTTCTTTGCGCGTCGTGAGCAACTTTTAATTCTTGTTCATATTGCTCACGTTCAAGTGATGTCTTAAGTAATCGAGCGTTTTCAATAGCTATTGTGGCGTTATTGGCAAACATCGTCAGCAATGCTTGATCATCTGCTAAAAATCCATACTCATTATTTTTAACAGCGAAAAGTATTCCCATAACCTGCTCGTTTGAAATGAGTGGAATAGCTAATAAAGATCCTGATCTATTACGCCATACTTTTATTTCTGATATTAATTTATATTTAGAAATACGATCAATCTTCAGCGCTGTTTTGTTGTCCTCAACCAATTCAGTCAACTCACTTGTTGGGTTTTCAGAAAAATTATCCAATAATGTGATAGGAAGATCTTTTTGAGCAACGAGTTCAAATTTGTTGGAACCTAAATTTTTTACCAACAACCAACAATAATTTGCTCCAGCAACTTCAATTGTCTGGTCAGTAATAATTTTCATGACTCGTTCAAGATCAAACACTCCCAAAATATTTCGAGAAAGATTGTGTAAAGACGAAAGTTCCTTCACTTTGCGATCATAAACTCCGGCGGTAGGTAAATGAAGAAGAATTACAATAATGGAAAATGCAAAATAAACAGTTATAAAAACACAGCAAGCTGAGAAAAAATTTCCAGCAGTAATATTGTATGTAGATACGACAACTTTACCCTTTATTATCAGCAAAATCGACAAAGTCAAAATTATAATACTTGAAAAAAATGTTTTTACCTTTTCATTTTTGTTTATGAATTTTACCCAATGAGTTTTGAATGAATTAATAACTATGAGATAAATCATTAAAATAGTAAGCACCAAATAAACAATATTTATCCACTCTGGCAATACAAAGGCTGTGGGAAATTGCATTTTAAAATTGAAATCAAAATTTGTCGATTTAGAAAAGAAGCTGTAATAAATGAGTAAAATAAAAAGCAGGTTAAAATTTCTGCTGGTTCCTTTTTTCCTTTGAACGAAAATCAGATCGCGAATTAAAGCCAAAACAAAAATTAAAAAAAATAGAGAGACAATAGATGCAATAGAACGAAGAATGATATGTTCAACAGAATTAGCAATACGATCACAAAACGGAGAAAAATAGTTAATTGAAAATATGAACATATACGAATAGAGAATGTATTTTATTTCATTATAAATTGCAATTCCCTGAATCCATCTTACAAAAGCAATTAGCAAGAAGATAGTTCCAGACATCACTAATAAGTCGCGTACATTTTTTATTGATGTTGTCAAAGATAAATTAAATAAAGCAGCAATATCGATCAGAAAAACAACCACAAAAAGAATGATTGCAATTATAAAAGGCTGATTGATTGTTTTTTTTAAATTCATTTTCTAAATGTTTTTTTCAGTGAGATTCAGTGTTTTTCGGTATTTAATTTTATAGCTCGCCGTTCTGGGTATTTATAAAATTTTAAGCACAATCATTGTCATATCATCGTGCTGTGGCGCTTTTCCAACAAAATTATAGATTTGAGATTTAACTTCGTTAATTATATTTTCCGATGAAATCATATAAGATTTTCTTAGTATTTCTTGCAGCCGTTCCTCACCAAATTCATATTTATTTTCATTCATTGCCTCAGAAAAACCATCAGTATAAAACATAAACACATCTTTTGAATGAATTCCAACTGTATATTCTTCAATGAGATGATTAAATAGCTTCCCTTTTTCTAATCCAAGCGCCAAACCTTTTGGGCACAAAACTTCCAATTTGTTTACCATTGCTTTTTTAAGTAATAACGGGTTATGCCCGGCACGAGAAAAAGTAAATGTTCTTGAACCAAGATCAAAAATACCATATATCATGCTGATAAAGATGCCTCGCTCTACATTTTCATAAAACAACTCATTTAAATTAATCATGACGTCTCTGGGGGATAACCTTAATTTCGCTTGTGACTTAAGAAATCCTTTAGTCAATGTCATGTGAAAAGCTGCTGAAATTCCTTTGCCCGATACATCGCCAATAACTACTCCGAATCTATAATTATCTATTTCTATGAAATCAAAATAGTCGCCTCCCACTTCGGTCGCTGGGATACAAATACTGGCGACGTCAATACCTTTTAATTTCGGTTTTACCTTGGGCAAAAAACTCAACTGGACGATGCGAGCTATTTCAAGTTCACGCATAATTCGATCGCGCTCTTCTCGCCGTTTAATATAATCAGGAATAAAATGATTAACTTCTATTTCTTGTGATTTTCTTTTTAATCCAATTACAGCCACCAATATCGCACATCCGAAAATAATCCACAGCGAGAGTCCGTTCCACATTAAAAAACCGTCATCATAAAAAGTAAAAGGATACAATTCTCTGATCAAGTAATAAGCAAAAGCGCCCCAATAAACCGTAATGAAATCTGTTTTAAAAAAGAAAATAATAAAAATAATTGCCAGAGAAAAATTAATTAATAAATTTAAGGTAAAAGAAGAAAGTTTTAAATTTGCGTAGCCACCAAAAGAAAATATCCAAAGAAGACCACCGATAATTATAATAATAGTTTTTCGCTGGAATTTCTTTCTTAGCCAGGATACAAAAAACAAACGAAAAACAAATTCACCAAAGCTAACATTTATAATTGCCACAGAAGCTGCGAATAATAAGGGGAAAAAGGAAAATTTATCATATATATTTCTATCATCAAAATCCATAAAAAAATGAAACTTCAAGGAAGCGATTTTTAAAATAATCGCAATTGCCCCGGCTGAAATAAAAGCCAACGCCAGTCCTTTGAATATTGCCATCGAAAATTGTGGAAATAGAATTTGTCGTCTTTTAAGTACATCAAAAGTCAATATTTTGTCTGCCCAGACTTCCCTGCCTTCCGATTCTGCGATGCTGCTAACCCCGATAAAAGCCATAAAAATAAATGGAACTGTAATTATTAAAGGTAAAACAACCGCTAATAAATTTTTTTCACCGCTCGAATTAATATTTGCACCAAGCATAAGAATATATGCCAGAGACACAACGATAGCCAATCCTAAATTGCTTTTCAAGTCAATTTTATCTTTTTTTAATTTTTGGATGAGTAAAACAACAAAAAAGATAATAATACCAAAAATAATAATGACTGCGGGAATTGCCTCAAATTGTGCACGTTTGGAAGATTTTTTAATTAATTTTGGTGGTTTGAAATTTATGTTATATTTTGTGATACGACCACTGTTTATTTCAATTTCAATGAGTTCCTGTTCGCCCAGAACAGGCTTTTTATTTTCCCAGGAAAATTGATAATTACTGACAGCGTCTTTTTGTTCATCTGCTGACGATATTAGATTGTATTCAGAAAATTTATCCAGTTTATTTTTTTCCAGAAAATTTGTTGCTAAAATTAATACATCTTCCCTTGAGAGTGAATCTGATCTTTCTTTCTGATTTACTCTAATATAAAATCCGGTCAATTTTCCATCTGTAGATAAATTAATAGTAATTGTATCGGTCAACGCTTTTTTAATAGCAGATTTTGCTTCCTCATCGTTATCATAAGAAATATGAATTGCATTAGATTCTGTTTGTTCATTTTTTAATCTAACTTTCCAAAAATATACCGGAATTTTATTTTGTTTGATTGTTTCATTACAGCGTTTCAACCCTAATTCATTCTGTAAATAACGTAATTGTTTCAAATTTTGATGAAGAGTAGGACGAAAAGTAAATTCAGAAGTATCGTATCCCAATTGGTTAATATATTCCGCTGCTCGTTCAATAACCTGGGATTCAGTCAAAGTCAATTTTAGGGAGGCGGTTGGAAAAAGCTGGGGGTATAAAATTATATACGCAGCTAACAAACATATTGAGATCAGAAATAACAAATAGTCTTTTTGAGTAAGGGTAATTTTTTTCATTAATATTTAACCTTTAGTAAACAACATCCAATCCATAAGGGTAATCATACCCGGATATTTCACCATAAATTGTGCCATTTAAATTTACTTTTATCACTTTGTCGCCCTGTGAATCAGCAACAATACAAGTGTGATCGTAAGGATTTATTATTAAATTTTCTGGGAAACTAAAACCCGACAGATCAACTAATATCTCGCCATTTTCAGAAAAACAAATTAATCGAGATTCTTGAGCTTTAAAATACCAGTCTAACACCCAGCAGCAACCTAATTGGAAATCAACAGCCACCTTAAACGGATAATTCAACCCTGAATCAATAGTCAATAAATTGTTACCATTTTCATCAAATTTAAACACCTTACTTTTATCAGCTGCCCAAATTTCTCCAGTTGTCTGGTTTACCGAAACAGCAGCAGGCGAATTCATTGAAAAAATCTCTGTTACAATATTAAAATCAGAAGAAATTTTTGACACACTGCGTTTTTTAGCATCAGCAACCCAGCAAGAACCATCTGCGCTATAACAATCAATATCTACTGGCTTCTCAAATTTCTGTAACCTTTTTAACGTATCACCGAGGGTGTTGAATATAAAAATGTTCCCATTTAGTTCATCAGCTACCCAGATGCGGTCTTTTTTTTCGTCAATTACAAAATCAATTGGCTCATGGTTGGATAAATCAGCAAAAAGAGTAGGTTGTTGTTTATCTTTAAATTTGTAAATTCTATTTAACAGGACGTCGGAATACCATAAATTACCATTTGTTTCCTGGTGCGTAATGGTCCAGGGATATCCGTCAACTTTGAAACTGGAAATTTCATGGGCACAATCGTGAGATAATTTTATTAATCGACTACTATAAACATCGCTTAACCAGATTAATGTAGGACCCGGAATTATTGTGACTGTATCGCTAAAATTGGATTCAAAGTCATTTGCTAACACAGAAATTCTATAAGTATAACGTTGTTCATAGGACAAATGTTTATCAACAAAGCAATTTGAATCTTTGGGCGTTAGATATAGTAATTCGAATTCAGAGCCATGTTTAGTTTTTCGATAAACTCGATAACCCAAAAAATCAGTTAATTTTATATTATCCCAGGTTAGAAAAGCTTTTTCGTATTCAGAATAAATCCTTAGCCCTTGCGGTTTTCCGCCTGTTTCAGAATTTTGAGGGTCAATGGGATTAAGCCGTTCTCGTTCTGCACAAAAAAAACAAGAGATAATAGTAGATATAAATAAAAGTGATTTTATAGCTATACTGATTTTGTTCGTCATTTTGTTAATAATTTTTGTGTTATCTTTGCGTGAGATTCTTTTTTTTGATTCTGGGTTATCCAATTTAGGGTTTCCCCAGCAACTTAAACATATTTTGCTTGTAAGCTTCAACCCCCGGCTGATTAAATGGATTAACGCCAAATATATAACCGCTTACCGCAACCGCTTTTTCAAAAAAGAAAATTAACTGTCCCAGCCAATAAGCATCCAATTCCGGTAAATGAATCGTCATATTTGGAACACCACCTGACAAATGCGCCGATGCAGTTCCTTTATAAGCCTGGTAATTTATTTCGTGAAATGTTTTTCCAGCTAAATAATTTAATCCGTCAAAATTATCTTTATCACCCGGCACCATTACATAATTATTGCTATGATCCACGACCAAAAATGTTTCAAATAAATCTCTTCTTCCCTCCTGGATATATTGTCCCAAAGAATGAAGATCGGTAGTAAAGTTTACAGAGACTGGAAAAATACCTTTGCCGTTTTTCCCTTCACTTTCTCCGTACAACTGTTTCCACCACTCGGCAAAAAATGTTAGTTTGCTTTTAAAATTTGCCAACAACTCAATGCTTTTTCCTTCTTGATATAAAAGATAACGAATCCCGGCATATAAATTTGCCAGGTTATTATTAATTGAATCGTTATTTAATTTTTCAGCCATATCTCGCGCGCCCTTCAGTAGTCCTTTTACATTATTACCTGCCACTGAAATTGGTAATAAGCCAACCGGGCTGAGTACAGAAAAGCGACCGCCCACATCGTCAGGAATAACAAAAGTTGTGTACCCTTCCTCATTAGCCAATGTTCTTAACGCTCCTTTTGACCGGTCTGTTGTTGCTACAATTCGTTTTTTCGCAAGAGATTTTCCATAAACTTTTTCCATCATTGATTTAATTACCCTAAACGCAATTCCCGGTTCAGTAGTTGTTCCAGATTTAGAAATAACATTAACCCAACAATTTTTATTTTTCACCAACTTTAATAAGTCTGTTAAATAATCAGAATCAATGTTATGCCCGGCATAATAAATTTGTGGGCGAGTAGCACTGCACACATGAAAATTTGGCTGCAACGCTTCAATGACAGCACGGGCACCAAGATAAGACCCTCCAATACCAATACAAATTAATGCGTCTGCTTCAAGTCTAATTTCTTCGACAGTCTCGTTAAACTTTGGAATATCACCATCATTTTTATAAGGTAAGTCTAACCAACCTAAAAATTCATTCCCAGGTCCTTTTTTTTCAATTAATAATTTATTTGCCTGCTCTATTTTTTCTTGAACATCATTCAAATCATCATCATTAATAACATCTTTCACATTCTCATATTTTAAACTAATTTCAATGCTCATTTTTTTACCTTCTCTAATTAATAACAAAATAAAATACAAAAAAAATTACAAATTGTCAAGTGCGCAATAGTTTTAAAGTACAATTAGTTTTTTTTATCCAAAAAAAAGGCGAAACAACATTCATTGTCTCGCCTTTAATCATTAAACTTTTTTTTTATTGACCAAAATGAAAAACACCGGACATGATGAATCTGAGGTAATTATCAGCATATTCATATGTTTCATATCCTGTATCAAATTCATAAGAATAAAAATTATATTCTACTCCCAAATCGAAGTTAATGTTGCCCATTATAATACCAATACCGGCTGTGATGTTTCTGCCAACTACCTGATCACCGTTGTCATCTTCAACTGGTAAAGGTGTTGTGGCAAAGCCGAGTCTAATTGGTAAAATATTTTCACCTGTCATTAACAAGTATTCAGCACCAAAACGGAACTGGTTAATATCCAGCAATTCAGGATCATAAGTTTCTTCAGTCTCGCTATCTTCCCATTCAGCTTCTGAATATTTCCGCATTTCATAATCAGCGGCTATGGTTAAATTTTCAGTTGCAGCAAATGCAGCTCCGAAACCTAACATTTGCGGCATACTAAATTTGTAATCCCACAGGCGATCTTCGTTTTCAATTGTTAGACTATACGGGCTTTTAAAAACGACACCAAGTTTGAATTGGTTAAAATCAAACAATCCACCAACTGTGAAATTAATGCCACTCATGTCTGTTGTATAATCATAATTCGCATCCCATCCGGTTTTATCTTCATAGGCATACTCTTCCTTTCCGGTGATGATATTCACAGAAGCCCCGAGAAAAACAGATGATGTTAATTGAATACCAAGTGATGGTGTAATTGCGTTTAAGCCGCCAGTCTGCTCAACCATTTCTTCTTCTGTATCGTATTTGTCGTAGGCATCAGTAACTTTCTGGTAGGCGACAGCAGCCACCATATTTCTGTCACCAAGGGATAATGGAATTGCAACACTTGCAAAATTCAAACCAAAATGTGAATGTTTATAAGGGTCTGCATCAAAGTCTGGAACATCTGTTGAAGGAGTATAACTTTCGAACATTCCAACAACAGAAGCTTCAGCAGCATCTAAACGAGCTAATCCTGCCGGGTTCCATGATGCAGCTGTTGCATCATCAGCCACACCAATAAATGCACCTCCCATTCCTCGAGCACGGGCGCCAGCGCCTATGGTATTATAGTCTATAGATTGAGAAATCACGAATTGTGGTAAAGAAATAATTAGCACTAATACTATAACAATTTTTAATTTCATAAGATGTCTCCTATGTTGATTTATTAATTATTAAACAATTATTCTTAATTTTAATTTTATTTGTTTTCTATCACCTCCTTTAGTCTTTTTAAACTTAAAAGATTCTTCGCTATCGATCAGAATGACAGGATCACCATTTTATTGAATTCAATTATTTTGTAATAACTTTATTTCCTATTTCAAACATACCTACTTTGGTTAGTGTTACTTTGCCAATAGAATATGCTGAATAAACTTCAGTTAGTTTTACCTCGCCTAATTCTTCGGTTTGTTTGCCCAACACTTTTTTTGTAATTGGATGAATTATATCCCCTCCTTCCCGGTAAATAATACATTTCATCCCTTTTTTAACATCTTTAGAAGAACCAAGATCCAAAGTTAACAAATCACCATCAACTCCAATGACGTAACCCTCAATCAGTGGTAAATCCCTAATAATTTTGTTAGTGAGCCTATTAATCATTTCTTTTAATTGTTGAATAGAAGTTCTATTACCCATCTCATCCTGCGCTGTAATAATTTCTGCTGTCTCAGTATCAATTAACCGCGCATTAATAGCAATATTATTACCAGATCTGGTTACACTTCCTAATACAATCGCATCGACACCAATACCCTTTCCAATCTCAGCGGCTGTGGACGCATCAACGATTCCAGACATTCCAAGTTTCTGTTCTTCCAGGATCTTTTCTAACTGAGATCGTTCAAATAATTTAAAGCGATTTAGACCATACAAAGTGGTCATCATTTGTTCGACAATATTTAATTCTCCAATTTTTCCCGACACTCCTTTTGTTTGAAATGGAAGCACTGCAATGCCCATTCTTTCCCCTACTAATTTCACTTGTGAAGGTGGTTGAATATCTGAAACAGTGCGCGTCGGAATAGGTTTAGGTTCATTTCTCATGTTTTCTTTGAATGGTTTTTTGCTGACCTTGGTTATATTCAGCGGTGTCCTTTTTCCAAACTTTGAGAGGTATTCTTGGGCAAGTGAAGAATATTCTTGTTTTAAAGAGATTGACAATTCTCTTCTTGCATTAGCGATCTGTCCTAAATTATAAAAACAAATACCTGTTTCACGATGAGGAAAATATTTTATAAAGTGCATCCCATAAGTTTTAATTCTTTTTACATCTTTAGATTTAACTTTAATCGCTGCATTAAATTTTTCAATAGCCTGGTACCATTGACCTGCCTCCATTAATTTGATGCCATCTTTATAATAGTTGTACCACTTACCGCCAGAAATTCCAACCGAGGAAAAACTAATGATTAATAACAGTATGCTTAATAAGTATATTTTTTTTTTCATATTTTTGCCTGATTTAATTCATTCCTTTATATCTAACAATTATAACAAGGTATTAACAAAAAGCTAAAAAGTCAAGTTTTTTTTTGCTTTATAATTAACAAAATCATATGAATTAAAAATTATTCACTATCAAATGAAATTAAAGAGCAAACATTGTATTTTTTTAACCGTTCCCGCCCATTCAAAAAGGTTAGTTCAATTAAAAATCCAATTCCTGCGACCTGTCCTTTTAAACATTCCACTAATTTTACAGTTGCTTCTATAGTACCGCCTGTAGCTAATAGATCATCAATTACAAGTATTCGTTCATTGGGAGATACAGCGTCCCTGTGAATTTCAATACTGTCAACACCATATTCAAGCTCGTATTTTTCGCTGATTTTTTCAGCGGGAAGTTTTCCAGGCTTTCGGGCAATGATCAAACCTTTATTCCATTTATAGGCTAAAGCCGAAGCAAAAATAAACCCTCGGGATTCAATCCCTAATATTTTATCAATTTTTTCAGGATTGAATTTTGAGGCTAAAATATCAATGGATTGTTTGAAAGCAGTCCCATCCTTTAGAAGTGTTGTAATGTCTTTAAAACCAATTCCTGGTTTGGGAAAGTCTTTAACAGTTCTTATTTTTTGCTCTAATTCTTGCATTAATTGCCTCCAATAATGTGACTTAGTGTCTTTTTGGCAAATGCTTTTAAATAATTCGAGTTAGAATCTAATCTGAAAATCTTTAAACTTATTCTCGAAATCAAGCCATCTCATTTGAACATCAGTAACGTTTGATGATCTATTGCCAATTTTTAACTTAACTATTAATTCTTCAATTAATCCTCTTTCTCCTTCAACTTCAATCTCTACTTCACCAGAAAATAGATTTCTAACATAACCCTTTAACCCTAAATTATTAGCTTTATGTTCGACAAACCATCTGAATCCGACCCCTTGAACAAGACCTTTTACTAAAATATGAGCGCGTATTTCCATTTTATTTCACCTCATTTTAACAGTTCAAAAGCGGTCTCAACAGCATCGCAAGGATGATTTTTATAAATTATCCCTTCAATATTTTCCCAGGTATGAATGCCAATCACAGGCTTGCCAAATGCCAGGGCAAATGCAATTTCAGAAAGTGTTCCGTACCTTCCGCCAATAGCAATTAAAATGTCGGCAGTGCGAACAATGACACTATTTCTTGCTTCGCCAAGTCCCGTGACAATGGGAATGTCCACAAATTTATTAGCGCTCTCTTTTTGTGTTCCAGGAATGACGCCAATTGTTAATCCATTCTCCTGCTTCGCACCTTTACAAACAGCTTCCATCACACCTTTTAACCCACCACAAATAACAATTGCCTCCCGTTTGGCAATTTCTTTTCCTACTTCTTCAGCGAGTGAGAGTATTTTTGTTGAGCAGCTTCTCCCCTGCCCGATTACACCAATAATTTTTTTATTTTTATGAAACATAGTTTTTTTTAAGTTATTTAATTAAAAACAAAGGTTAAGAACAAGATCAAGGTTAAGAAAATATCTTATTGTGATCTTCCTTAATCTCAATCTTAAGCTCGACCTTTTTCACAAACAGTTCGCTAGGGTTTCATTCGACTAATTGTTCTTGGGAACGGAATAGTTTCACGAATGTGTTTTAAACCACAAATCCAGGAAACAACTCGTTCAATGCCCATCCCAAAACCTGCATGAGGAACAGACCCATATTTACGAATGTCCAGGTACCAGTCAAACGCTTCCATTGGCAGATCATGTTCTTTAATTTTTGATACTAAAATATTAAGATCATCCTCTCGCTGCCCGCCGCCAATAATTTCACCGTAACCTTCAGGGGCTAACACATCTACACATAACGCTTTTGTCAAATCATCAGCATCGCCTTTCATATAAAACGCCTTTACAGCAGCCGGGTAGCGATGCACCATTACCGGACGATCAAATTGTTCTGAAATTATGGTCTCATCAGGCGAACCGAAATCATTACCATTTTCAAATTCAAGACCGCTGTCTTTAATTATTTTAACAGCTTCATCATAGCTTAGTCGTGGAAATGGTCTAGTCACTTTTTCCAATTTTGAAGTATCGCGTTCCAATATCTTTAATTCTTCTTTTCTCTCTTCAAGCGTTCGTTGAACAATATATTCGATGAATTCTTCTGCAATGTCCATATCGCCATCTAGATCGCAATAAGCTATTTCCGGTTCAATCATCCAGAATTCAGTTAAATGGCGCCTGGTTTTTGATTTTTCGGCTCTAAAAGTCGGACCAAAACAATAAACTTTTCCAAATGACATGGCGGCTGCTTCCATATATAACTGACCACTTTGAGTTAAATATGCTTTTGAGCCAAAATAATCCGTTTCAAAAAGCGTACTTGTACCTTCACAGGCAGCGGGCGTAAATATGGGCGCATCAATTAAAACATACCCGCGTCTATCAAAATAATCCCGACACGCCCGGATAATTGTATGACGAATTTTTAAAATTGCATGCTGTTTAGACGATCGAAGCCACAGATGCCTGTTGTCCATCAAAAAAGTAGTGCCATGTTCTTTTGGCGTAATCGGATATTCATCTGCCTTATGCACTAACTCAACTTTTTTAGCATGTATTTCAAAACCGCCCGGAGAACGTTTATCTTCTACAACATTCCCAGTTACTTTTATTGATGACTCCTGTGGTAATTCTTTACACAATTCAAATGAATTTTCATCCACATCATTTTTTGCAACAATCGCCTGAATAATTCCTGTACCATCTCTCACCATTAGAAAATGCAATTTACCGCTTGATCGCATATTGTAGAGCCAGCCTGAAATTGTTGAGTCTTTGTCCTTATAGTTCGAAATATCACAAATGTAAGATTCGTTCTTCATTTACGTTTCCTTTTTTTTAAGTTATCATTATTTTTTCAATGTTGATTTCTATACTAATAAAGTTAAAAACACTACCCCCATTTTTCTTCTTTTGGTCCTCTAAGCATGAGTTCATTCATAGCCTCAATAGTACTTTTATTTTCAAACAATACCTGGTAAACCTGCTCAGTGATCGGCATTTCAATATTATATTTTTTGCTCAATTCATAAGCTGATCGCGTTGTTTTAACTCCTTCTGCAACCATAACCATTTCTTTTAAAATATCATCAAGTTTTTTTCCTTTACCGATCTGCTCACCAACATACCTGTTTCTGCTATGCTTACTCATGCAAGTTACAATTAAATCGCCCATTCCCGTCAATCCTGCAAAAGTAATCGGCTGGGCATCCATAGCGGTACCCAAGCGAACAATTTCCACCAGTCCTCTCGGTTGAAGCGCTGCTTTAGTATTATCGCCAAATCCCGCTCCGTCACAAATACCAGCCGCAATAGCGATAATATTTTTTAAAGCGCCGCCAAGTTCAACGCCGATAATATCCTGGTTTGTATAAACACGAAAATATCGATTCATAAATACCTTTTGAATCAAATCAGCATTTTTTTTATCTGTACTGGCAGCGACAATTGCAGTAGGAATTTTTCTGCTTACTTCTTCTGCATGGCTGGGGCCGGATAAAGTAACAATATTATCCGCAGATAACCACTCAATTGTCTGGTTCAAAACCTGGGACATTCGCATCAGGCTTTCATTTTCAATTCCTTTAGCAACGTTAATAACTATTGGTTTCGTTTTAAATTTCACATCATTTATTTGAGCAGCTACCTGTCTTACAACATGAGAAGGAACTGCACACACTAAAATATCTTTATCGAAAACAGCCTTTTCCAAATTATTTTCAACCTGGATAGTGGCAGGAATTTTAATTCCGGGGAGAAATTCCTTTGCGTCACGAGTCTTATTTAGCTGTTCCGCAACTTGCGGACGAAACTCCCAGAGAATCACTTCATGTCCGTTATTTTCCAACACTAACGCTAAAGCAATCCCCCAACTGCCAGCTCCCAATACTGAGACTTTGTACGATTCTTTATTATAATTCAATTGACTTCCCCTATAATAAATGAATGTTCATTTTTGTTATTTAAAATATTAACAGCTTTATCAACAAATTTATTATCAACAATGAAAATATAACCTACGCCCAAATTAAAAACCCTTCGCATTTCATCTTCGGCAATATTTCCAATACCTTGAATTAAATGAAAAATTTCCAATGGCTCCCAACTCTGCCAATTAATGTTCAATTTTAAATTTGTTGGCAAAATACGATTTGTATTTCCTACAATCCCGCCGCCTGTAATATGCGACATCCCATGTAAAAACGGCTGGTCTTTTAATACATTAATAGCATTTTGATAACTTATATGAACTCTCAACAATTCTTCTGCCAACGTACAGCTCAATTCTTCAATATAATCATCTACACGAAAGTGATTAATATCAAAAAATATTTTTCGTACCAATGAATATCCATTTGTATGTAATCCATTTGAAGGAAGTGCTAACAACAAATCACCGGATTTAATTTCTGAACCATCGATAATTTTTTCTTTTTCCACTAAGCCGACAATAGTTCCGGAAATATCATATTCGCCTTCCTGGTAGAAATCCGGCATTTCAGCAGTTTCACCGCCTATTAATGCACAACTATTTTTTTTACATCCGCGTGCCATTCCTTCAATAATCTTGACTAATACATTTTGATTAAATTTTGAAACCGCTATATAATCCAAAAAAAACAAAGGATCGGCTCCCGATGTCATGATATCATTCACACAATGATTAACCAAATCTTCACCAACTGTATCATGAATATCTGCCATAAAAGCAATTTTCAATTTAGTCCCAACGCCATCAACACTTGACACCAATATTGGTTCTTTTATTTGTGCCGTATCAAGACGAAAGAAAGATCCAAATAAACCAACATCCCTGATGACATTTTTATTGAAGGTGCTTTTAGCCAATCTTGCAATTTCTTTTACACCTTCTTCTCCGGCACGGATATCTACTCCAGCATCTTTGTAACTCAATTTTTTATTCAAATTACTCTATCCTTTTTTTTTGATCAATTTATCATGTTCCTTCATATATTTTTTTCTTAATATTTCAAAAAATTCAATCATTTTCATATCTCGATAATCCGGGTAAGTCCAACTATTAAACTGAAATTTTCTTCCTCGATAGCGCAGATGAACATCCCCATAAATACCTTTACCAAGATAAATTCTGTGATCAAAATTTTTAGTAGTTGCCAATACTACTTTTCCTGCGCTTAAGTAACCTGGATCGATATTAAGTTTTCTATTTTCATTGATAGTAAATTTTTTTTCAATTTCATTTGTCGTTAATTTATAATCAGGCAGTCTGTCCGGGGCAATCAACCTTTCAAACCCCAAAAGCTGTTTCTTTAAACCAGCACCCATTTCTTTAAAATAATATTGCGTGAAATCAAAATCGTAAATAGCAGATCGAATTTCAATTGGTCCGAAGTTATTTTCTAAGAGTAATTTGGTTCCATTATATAATACTGTATCTGAAAAAGTAACTGCGCAAAAAAGTTTTACATCAACCGGAATTATTAATTTTCCCACGGATTCCAACCTTTTAAAACCATTAAAGGCAAAATTTGAATTTATATAAATTTATAAATATATTAGTAAATGTCAAGTAAAAAAAACTAAATGTATATTTCACTTTGTAAGACAAAATTATTTCAAAATGAAAATCTTGAAATGAGAATAAGACAAATTAAATCATTACTATTCTTCACTCAATTTTATTAACTTATTAATTTAATGGTAGTTATCGTTGTAATTTTTTGTCTCATAAAATAATAATTTGCTGGCATTTAATTTGCAAACTAAATTGACGAGTTTATATACTCAATTAAAAAATTATTTATCATGAAATATAAATT
>Ga0075123_10000419_pt1 | contig 22450 bp, 27 predicted proteins | sample AntAceMetag02UKX_FD_69808 | JGI IMG/M metagenome (GOLD analysis project Ga0075123, IMG submission 69808) | Saline lake microbial communities from Ace Lake, Antarctica - Antarctic Ace Lake Metagenome 02UKX | ecosystem: Environmental > Aquatic > Non-marine Saline and Alkaline > Saline | place... | reverse complement strand
CTATTTATGATTATCTGTCTTTGAATTCAATTGGAGGATTTTTCTCATCGTTAACACCTGAGCTCAGCGACCCTAAGCAAGCCTTGAGTTTGTCAAAAAGCGAGTCGAACGGGTCCGACTGCAGCGATAGGTTAGGTTGGTGTTCCCTTTGTCATCATATGCGCTGGCATCTGCACCGCAACTACCTGACCTCGTGTGTGCACCTCCCCCTCAGCCGAGAGCGTAGCACTCACAACCACCTTCCGTCCCTTAACCTCCTTAACCCTCCCACGGATCTCAAGAGGTACTCCAAGTGGTGTCGGACGCAAATACTCCACCTGCAATGACGCCGTGACGAAACGCAATGGTGGGTCAGTACCCATCTCACGTCCTTCTTTTCGGTATGAAGCTGCTGATGTTGCTATGCAAGCTATTAAAGATGATTCTGCCAGAATAGAGATGAGCTGGCAGAAAGTTTATGATAAAGCTAAGGCTGATATTGAATATTCACGTGGAATGACAAAACAATTAATGAATTCAGGTTATATCAGTAAACCACCTGATGACATGCTGCAGGAAGCTATTCAATGGGCAATTGACCAGGTAAAATAAATTTATCTGGAAGGACAAAAAATTAAGAATTTCGATGTCATCCTGAGCGGAGTCGAAGGAGAATCAACTTCAATTATTTGGGATGGAACAGACCAATTAGGTAAACCGGTTTCATCGGGCATCTATTATTATAAATTAGTATTTGATAATAATTCAAATTGTGCATAACAAACAGCTCCACGGCCAAAGGTTGAACTCAGCGGCGCGCTACCTGAACTTTCCCATCAGGCCACCGAACCTCATCGCGTCCGCTGTAGTGATTTGTTATATTTATTTTTTTACTTGATCTTCTGCTACAGCATCCGGACCTTTTGGGCTTGGTTCAGAATGTGTAGGAATAAATACAGAAATTATTGTTAGCAAAACCAAACACCTCATTAATAAACGAATTTTTTTGTGCATTGAATCGGATTTGCATTTTTCTTCATGTGGATTGTTATTGTTGTATTTTTGACCATTTACATCTGTGTTTTTCAGAATTATTTTCTTGTTAAAATTTCCTTTCATAAAAGCGATGCTAGGACCATTTACTTTATAAATTCTTTCAATATCTCTAGCTACTTCATTAGATATTTCACCCCAAAACCTATTTCGTTCATAAATTTTATACCATGCGTATATAACACCAAAAGAGAGTACAGCTAGAATTCCTTTTAAGATAAGACTTATACAGCAGTTTTGGATATCCACTTTCAAAATTGTAGTTACGATTAATCCTACAAAAACCAACGTGCCTCCAGCAATTGACCATGACAAAATATCGTAGTGGTGTTTTGATGCAAAGCATTGTCGGTATGTTTCCATTAAGAATTCATTTTTATCTGCATTTGGCATAAAGAACTCCTTATTTTCGAAATATAACTTGGCACTATCCCGCCAACCGGCGTGATAACATCCTTATATCCATTCTTCATAACACTCTAACTTCTTTTTCATTTACTTTTCTTAAAATCATATGTAATAGAAATTTAATAGCAAGAATAATGTCAATTGAAAACAATATATATTGCCAAAAATCAATAAATGTATATTTGCTTCATAATATCAATATGCAAGCGAGGAAGGATGAGTGATAGGAAGATAGTAACCAAGTTCATGAGTTGATGAGAAGAAAACATTATAGCATAAGAGAAGAACTGCTCTACTCATTTATCATCCTTACAATCTCAATTATATCCTCAACTTTTTCAGCTGCAAAATCGGGTTGAACTTTCCAGTTTGAAATATTAGTATCGGCATCATAAAATGCACCAATGCTGATAACTTTAAGATTACTTCCATTTTTTTTATAAACTTTGTTAGCATTAATTGCACATCGGATATCGGTTTCGTGATCACCAATATAAATAACTGTTCCGTTTCCGAGAGGAACAAGTTCCGAAATGCATTGCATTAGTCCATCCGGTTCAGGTTTTTGTTTATTACTTTTCACTTCTTCATAACCCAGAATACTTATGAAATATTTCAGTATTTTATTTTTCTGTAAAAACTGAATTATATTCTCTCTGGAATTCTGAGATACTATTCCGTGAGGATAATTTTTTAGAGTTTTAACTACATCTATAATTCCATTGTAGAAAGGTGCTTCTGTTTCATCTTTAAGTTGAAACTCCGACCATAATTTTCCAGCTTCATCTATTTCATTTTCATTCAAATTAAATTCATTCTTATAAAGTGTACGCCAATTCTCAGCTTTTTTAGTAACAACTCGGTAATTATTCAAATCAGCTAAAGCAGGGATATTTTCAGGTTCCTTTCCTGTAATTTGTTTAATGATCTTTCTGGTAACATTCAGGTTTTTAATATGCGTGTCAACCAGCGTTCCATCGTAATCCCAGATGACAGCTTTGATCATTAAATTACTCCCCTGTTACGATAATAGATTAACAAAATAATGAAAAGGGCTATGTTTGCAAAAATACAAAAAAAATTAATATACATACTAGATGAAAAATAGCCAATAGCGACGATCGCTGAGGGCAGTAAAATTAAACCTATTTTTTTCCAAAGTGGCTCATCAGCCACAAAAACAAAAATTCCAATTGCTATAGGAAGCAACAGAGGCCAAAATCTAAAAGCTATCCATAAATTAAACATAAGTAAACTCCGCTTTTACTTTGCTCGATCATTTTCGATGCTCTCTAAAGCTAATTTTCATTCTTGATAGGGCAAGCAATGAATTGAATCAGCTCCTATAAATTAGCTAATAGCTTTGATTCTATCAAGAAAAATATCGATATATCTATCTTTAGCTTCTCCGCTTAAAAATGAAGAATTTATCAGTGCTATAATTTGTTCATCCTTTGCTGGGAATTCTTTGATAATTTTTATTGCTCTTTTCTGTTTAATCTTGTAAAACTCAGCTAGTTTAATAAAATCTTCATAGCCATAAAATCCGTTTTGTTTATAAAATTTTGTTTCAAAATCATCAAACAGGTCAAGAGCCATTCGACTTTCTTCAGGGTAATGCAAAGTGGTATTTAGCAAATCATATGCAGGTGTATGTACAAAATCTCCATCTTGAGTTTCGATTAGTGAGAAATTTTTAAAATGTGCATCACCGTTACCAAAAACATAATTAAAAAGTGCTAATTTAAAGAACTTCTCAAGCTCGATTAAAAAAGCTGAACAGAACTCTTTGATAATGTTTCCAGCTACTTGAACACTAAAATCATATTTATAGTTTTTACCATTAGTTTCTGGAGATATCCCTGCTAATTGGCAGAAATCTTCTTGCCGAACTTTTTCTCCGTTTCTTCGATCAAAACGCTTGGTTATATATGCCGGTTCACCATCTGTAAAATAGATCAAAGCATTTTCGGCAGTCGGGATTTTAAAAATCTGTTTGGCTATTTGCATTGTCAGGTGCTCATTAGCAGGAACATCATTTTGAAATTTGGGAATGTGTTGTTGGGGAACCGGTTTTAGGATATACTCTCCATTTACTATAGTGGGAACTAATTCTGATTTCTCCAATTTTAAAGAAATTTTATCTTGAACACCTGATATTGAAAAATGGTCAGACATTTCGTAACTTACTTTTTGAAAGTCCGATTTTTCCAAATTTAATATAGGTGTTTTTCCTTTGAACATTTTCTTCAAACACGAATTACAATATTGTTTATTCTCAGTATACTTGTAGCAACCTTGACACAATGTCATTTGATTTCCTTGATAGTGACACAGCCAATAGTATCTATATCTGCAGTTGAAATAAGTCTTTTGAAATAATCAGATTCATCTATTTTTAATTTTCGGGATTGAGTTTTTGATATGAATCCTTCAGTTAACAAACCATGAAAAAAGGGAAAAAGATTACTTGATTGGAATTTTTTCTGTTTCTTTGGGAGTGTAAGACTAATAGATTTTAGAGATGGGTCGCTTAGATATTGCTGATCATATTTAAAAAAATAACCTTCACTAGTTTTTTCAATAATACCAGCAAGAATGTTTTTGTAATAAACATTAGCTTTCATCAATTTTTACCCTTAACTTCAAATATAATTTGTAGACCGAGTATTTCACAAATCTTATTCATTACTTGCAGAGTTGGATTTCCTTTACCAGATTCGATATCGCTTATCGTATGCAAAGCCACTTCAGAGATTTCGCTTAGGTCTAATTGATTAATTGCCAATATCTTGCGTCGCTGTTTTATGATTTCCCCAAAATTCTTAATAATCATTTTACCTCATATTTTCATTTTACTGAACATTCTATCTATAAATTAATTTTTAATACTTAATATGCAAGTACTTTTTTCATTTTAATGAAGATTTGCCGAAATTCTTAATGAGGAATTGCAATAAAATGAAATGATATTCATTATAATGAATATCGGGGAGGTTTGGACAATATGGGCAAAGTATAAATTGAAATATTCATTTTAGTGAAAATTAGATATTTCATACAATATTGTAAAAAATTTAATAGACACGAAGACTGTAATAATTCAAATTGAAAAATGAAGAATTTTTTTAAGTTTGCAAGACTTGACTCGCAACGAAGTGTAAGTTGAGAATTGCTGAAATAAAATTGTTCTCGCCCCAAGCTTCACTTTGGGACAAGTCCACTAGGAATTGGAGATTTATATGAGGAAAAAACTATACTTGATAGATGGAACAGCATTTATTTACAGAGCCTTTTTTGCTTTTATTCGCAATCCTCTTTATAATAGTAAAGGGCAAAATACAAGCGCAATTTTTGGTACGATAAATTCATTTATTAAACTGGTAGAAGATTTTAAGCCGGAACATATAGCAATCTCTTTTGATAGAAAAGAGAAAACCTTCCGTCATAAAATAACAGATACATACAAAGCAAATCGGCCTCCGGCACCAGATGAACTTCATCAACAGGTTGAACCAATAAAGGAATTTTTCTCAGCCATTGGATTACAGGATATTTCCAAAGCTGGTTATGAAGCAGATGATACAATTGCTACTTTAGCAGAAAAATATAAGGATAAATTTGATATCGTAATTGTATCGGGAGATAAAGATTTTTCACAGTTAGTGGAAGACAGGATTACACTTTTTGATCCCAAAAAAAACAAAACAATGAATTCAGAAAAGATCATAGAAAAATATGGGATTACACCGGAACAATTTATAGATTACCTTGCGATCTGCGGTGATAGTGCAGATAACATTCCCGGAGTCAAGGGAATCGGTCCAAAAGGAGCTTCTAAATTATTGAATGAATTCAAAACTATGGATGGAATCTATAAGAATCTTGATAAGATAAAAGCTAAGGGGATTCTTGAAAAGTTAATAGAGTTTAAGGAAGATGCATATCTTTCCAGAAAATTAGTCACGATCATTCGCGATGTTCCTATTGAGATAGAGAATAAAGAACTGACTTTTGATAAAGATAAATTGAAAAATGGTTTGGATTTTTTGAATAATTTTGAACTTTCTTCAATTACTAAAAAGATTAAGAAATTGCTTTCTAAACCAAATACAGAATCGGAAACAAAAGAAGTGCTCAGCTTCACAAGCGAATTTGATTTTAATGCAAACGGAACTGAATTAAAATATCAAACAATTCTTACAGATACTAAAGAGAGTTTTGTTAAATTGTTGTCATCACTGGATACAGCGGAGATCGTTGCTATTGATACAGAAACAACTTCTAAAGATCCGATTCGGGCTGAACTAGTAGGAATTTCTATTTGTGCAGATGTTAACAAGTCACACTATATTCCCCTTAAACATCAAATGGCACAAAATCTTGATACTAAGGAAGTTCTAACTCAGTTGAAAGATAAACTCAAAAGCAAGATAATTGTTGCTCATAATTTTAAATATGACCTGCTCGTTTTAGAAAATGCAGGTTGGAAGATCGAGGAGAATATTTTCGATACGATGATAGCCCATTATTTGATAAATCCAACCTCCAGACATTCCCTTACAAATTGTGCTTTAGAGAAATTTGGACATGAAATGATACCAATTTCTGAGCTTATTGGAAAAGGGAAGAAACAAATAACTTTCGATCTTGTCCCAACTGATCAGGCAGCTAAATATGCTGCAGAAGATGCTTATATCACCTTTAAATTATACAACCATTATTTAGAAGAATTAAAGAGAAATAAGCTTTATGAATTATTTCAAACTATTGAATTACCACTGATCTTTGTTTTAGCTGATATGGAAAAAACTGGTGTCTTTATTGATAAAGAAATATTAAGTGAATTTTCTAAACGAAATCAGAAAAGACTGGGTGAACTCACAAAAAGAATCTATGATCTTGCCGGTTCACAATTTAATTTGAATTCCTCGCAGCAGCTTGCAAAAGTACTTTTTGAAGATCTAGGAATCAAGGCTAAGAAAAAAACAAAAACAGGATATTCAACAAATATCTCAGTTTTGGAATCTTTGGCAAAAGAGCATCAAATTGCCAGACTTCTAATTGAATACAGGCAGATCTCAAAACTGGAATCTACCTATGTTTCCGCTCTTCCCGAACTTATTAATCCGAAATCGGGTAGAGTTCATTCGTCGTTCAATCAAACTGTTGCTTCAACCGGAAGGTTATCTTCTTCCAACCCGAATATGCAGAATATTCCTATACGAACAGAGATGGGAAGAGAGATACGGAAAGCATTTTGTGTAAATGATAATGATCATGTGATTTTGGCTGCAGATTACTCTCAGATTGAGTTGCGAATTTTGGCTATCCTATCCGGTGATGAAAAAATGATAGCTGCTTTTAATAATAAGCAGGATATCCATAGTGAAACTGCCTGCATCGTTTTTAATGTTCCTAAAGGGGAAGTTACACCAGATCAGCGAAGATTTGCCAAGATCATTAATTTTGGGTTAATGTATGGAATGGGATCTTTCCGAATCTCGCAAGAACTTGAAATTTCTCGTACGGAAGCCAAAGAATTTATAGAAAATTATTTCAACAAATTCCCAACAATTAAAGAATATCTGCATTCTGGAATTCAGCAGGCAATAATAGATGGATTTGTCTCAACTATTTATGGTAGAAAACTTTATCTACCGGATTTATACAGTCGCAATAAAATGCTGGCAGAAAGTGCAAAGCGTGTTGCAACCAATATGCCGATTCAGGGAAGTGCAGCAGATATCATTAAGGTCGCCATGATTTCTTTATATGAACGAATCAAAAATGATCCAGATATAAAAATGATAATCCAAGTTCATGATGAACTCGTTTTTGAAATACAAAAAGATAAACTAGAAAAAGCTAAAAAACTTATCATTGAAGAGATGGAAAAGGCAATTCCTGAAAAATATAGAAATATTATTCCACTCATTGTTGATGTGGGAATAGGACAGAACTGGTATGAAGCACACTAATATAATGGTGATTAGGAATTAGGGGTTAGGGAATTTAAATGTAGTTAATTTTAGATTGGACAATATTACCGCTATACCAGTAATACAGTGGATGATTCAAAATTAACAAGCTTATACATCTTTAAATTACTGTAAAAACAGTAAAAACTTGACAGTTCTATAGAACTACAAAGTAATTGTCTTATATTTACCGCAATAGCGGTATTATAGGAGTAAAAATGAAATTAGCAACGATTGGAAGTATAATCCATTTTCATCGTAAACAAGCTGGACTTTCTCAAAAGGGATTATCGGATTTAGCAGAAATTGGAAAAACAGCAGTATTCGATCTGGAAAAAGGGAAAAGTAATTTTAGAATAGAAACATTAATAAAGATCTGCTCAATTTTGAATATTAAATTGGAATTTCAAAGTCCTTTGATGGAGTATTGGAGAAAAAATGAATCGTAAAGCAATAATCTCAGTAAACAATACGCCAGCAGGAGAATTTATAGAATTAGATAAAGGTTTTGAAATCAAATATTTCCCAATTTATACGGGGCAGCCAATATCACTTACACTTCCATTTAGTATAGAGAAGTATACTTTTAAATCATTTCCTTCTTTTTTTGATGGTTTACTTCCGGAAGGTATAATGTTAGAAGTTCTATTGAAAAAAATTAAATTGGATGCGGATGATTATTTCGGTCAGCTATTAACAGTTGGATCTGACTTGGTGGGTGCTGTTACAGTAGAGGAAATAGAAAAATGAGATGTCCAATAACTTATCAGCTAATAAATTCTGGTAAATATTCTATTGCAGGATTACACTCCATTTCTCCCAAATTAGATTTTCTAAATTACATTCCGTTATCTCTTTCTGAAATACACCAGGAATATTTAAGTCGTGCCGGTAAAATGTCTATTCAGGGAGTTCAACCGAAATTAAGCATGAAATTGAACATCAAAAAAGATCAATTTGAAATTGTTGATATTAACGGGAAATTTATTCTGAAACCTCCCAATAATCTATATCCTGAACTTCCTCAAAATGAGGATCTATCGATGAAAATGGCAAATATTTGTGGTATCGAAATTCCTTGGCATGGCTTGATCTATTCCAAAGGAAATATTCTGAATTATGCAATTCGTCGTTTTGATAGAACAGGACATAGTAATAAACTTGCTCTGGAAGATTTTGCACAGCTTTCAACTGCTACAAGAAACACTAAATATAATTCCAGTATGGAACAAGTTATCTCGATCATTGAGAAATTTTGCACATTTCCTATTTTAGAAAAAATTAAATTATTCAGAAGAATTCTCTTCAGTTTTTTAATTGGGAATGAAGATATGCATTTAAAGAATTTCTCACTTATTACTAGGAATAGAAAAGTGGAAATGAGTCCGGCTTATGATTTGTTGAATACAACTATTGCACTGCAGAAACCTATCGAAGAGATCGCTTTGCCAATTGCTGGGAAAAAAAATAAGATTAATCATTATGACTTAATTGATTATTTAGGTAAAGAAAGAATGGGGATTCCCTCAAAGAAAATTGAGGAAGAATCTGATAAAATGTTTTCTTATTATTCGAAATGGAATGATCTCATCGTTACTAGTTTCCTATCTGATGTAATGAAAGAAAAATATTACATCCTAATTCAAGATAGAAAAAAAAGGGTATTTGGATAATCTAGAATATTTGAGGAGAAAATTATGAGTTTACATATTGAAGCAAAAAAAGGAGAAATAGCTGAAACAATCCTTTTACCTGGAGATCCGTTAAGAGCAAAATTTGTGGCAGAGTTTTTTTTGGAAGATGCGGTTTGTTACAATAAAGTCCGAAATATATTTGGTTATACGGGAATCTATAAAGGAAAAAGAATTTCAGTTCAGGGAACTGGAATGGGAATTCCTTCAATATCAATTTATGCAACTGAGCTGATAAAAGATTATGGAGTAAAAAATCTTATTAGAATTGGAAGTTGTGGTGCTATAAAACCCGAGATAAATTTAAGGGACATTATCTTAGCAGAAGGTGCATCAACCGATTCCCAAACTAATAAACTTGTTTTTGGTGGGGCAGATTTTGCTGCAATTGCAAATTTTGAATTGCTTCTAAAAGCTTATCATGTTGTAAAAGAGAAGAAGATGAAAGTTCATGTTGGTAATGTTCTCTCTTCTGATATCTTCTATTATGATGATCCTGACTTCTGGAAAATCTGGGCAAAATATGGAGTAATTGCTATCGATATGGAAGCCACCGCATTATACAGTATTGCTGCAAAATATGGTGTGAGTGCTCTTACTATCCTTACTGTAAGTGATCAAATTGTTCGAGGAGAAGCAACAACAAGCGAAGAGAGAGAAACAGGTTTTTCTAAAATGATAGAAATCGCTTTGGAAACGGTTACTAAATAGCAGGATATTATTGATAGAGTTTATTTGCTAGGTGATTGTTGAAGTAAATGCAAAGAAAGTAACATTATCAAAATTAAAACCTTCAACCAAAACTATTTCATTAAGACTTCCGGAACTTGTTTTAGATGAAATAAAAATGATCGCGAACCAAAAAGATGTACCATATCAATCATTGATTAAAATATTTTTGAAAGATCGAATTGATCATGAATTGAAACATACGGTCAAGTGATTGAATTTGTGAAAAGGAACTGATTTTTTTCATTTGACATTAATAATTTACATAATTGTATTTATTTAATCTTAATAAAGATAAAAAACATGTGAGGGGATATTATGGATATACATGATGAGAAGGATTTGGAAAAATTTTCTTTCAATTTACTAGAAAATTATAAAAAAACTAATCCATTTAAAAGAACTTACTCGACCATATTTAGTTTAACAAAGTGGATTTTTATAGTATTCTCTGGAACATTGATATGGAATTTAGATTATTTTAGTAATAGTACAATATATTTTATTAAGCCTTTGGTCATATTAATAATTTCATATTTTGCAATTGCAACAATTCTGATACTATTATCTATTGTTTTTTTGTTTAAACGAGAATTCAATTATGGTTATGCGTATGATAGAACTGAGCATTTCGATCATTTTATAAAAACTGTAATTGAAAAAGAAAGTGATATAGATAAGGCGAAAACGAAAATCAATGATTATTCTGATTCCATTTTATCTTTATTAAATAAAGGTGATAAGCTAGTTTTAGCCACTTTATCATTAATATACATTAGTGCAATTTTTTTTACTGTAGCTTTATTAACTTTACTATACTATTATTTCTACTTTCAAACTTAGTAATCAAAATCAGAAATAAATAAAAAATAATTATAAAAATTTATTCCTTCCCCACATTTATCTCACCCGCTTTTAATAAAGCAATCCTGGTGAGTATCGGACCAATTATTTCAAAGAAAATACAGGTTGCAGTTACTGTGGTTAGTATCACCGAGCCGATATAATCACCTTCCAGCATTTTGATACCGTCACCTGTTGTTATCATATTGCCCTGTCCAGCAAATTCACTCTTCACCATCAAGGCAAGTCCAATAGCCACACCAGCCTGCGAGAGAATTCCAAGACCAATATAATTTTTGATCTTTTTCTCAACTTTACCAAGCATGGCACCTAATCTTGAACCCAGTATAAGACCTGATGAACGACCAACGACATAGATCAAACCTATCAATCCAAGAGACGGTAAAGCATTAATATGCAAATTTGCTCCTGCAAGTGTAAAGAAAAGAATAAACAACAGTGGCATAAAAGAGCGCAGACTATTTTGTATTTTATTTACAAGTGAACTTGGCTGAGTATTAATAATGAAAACACCTATTATCATTACAGTAAGAATAATGGAAGTATGCAAAATTTGTGAGAACCCACAAGCAGTTAAGATAAAACCGAAAACCAAGATTGGGATATCATCTGAATTCCTCAATTTACTCACAAATAATGAGAAAAGATATCCAATAACCCCACCCAAAAGAAAGCTAAAACCAATTTCTTTTAACGGAATTAATATAGTGGTCAATAACCCAGAAGAGACAGTTCCTGCTTCATGCAAAATAATATCTTCGGCTATTGCAGCAGAGAATCCGAAAATAATGATTCCAAGTCCGTCATCAAAACCAACAACAGCAAATAGTGCTTTCGTAAGGCTTCCTTTTGCTTTATATTCTTGTATCACGGCTACCGTTCCAGCAGGTGCACTGGCAGGAGCAACAGCGGCAAATAATAACGAAAGGGGAAGATCATGAGTTAGTAAATAAATCCCCGTAAAAACAATTGCAAAAGCTCCAAAAGATTCAAGAAGAATTATATAAACAATACCTTTCCCTAACTTTCTTAGCGAAGAAAACTTTAGTTCCATTCCAATACTTAATGCAACAAAACCCAAAGCTATATCCGTGATGAACGATAAATTTTGTTGAATTGGTGAAGATAGTAAATTAAAAAGTGATGGACCTAAAATAACCCCAAAGATCATGAATCCAATAATAGATGGAAGTTTAATGATTTTTATGTTTTTACCAAGGTAATAACTAAGTAAAATAATAAAACCTATCAATAACAATATAGGTATAGAAATTCCATGTTCTAATATTCCTGATGAATGCATTTTACCAAATTTCCAGTGAGCCGTGTAAATATTTTATATTTTGAATAAAGAACATTATGCCGCTCTCTTTTTCTTCGACAATTTCAGCTAGATTATTTGTGAGATCATCTATAAATTCAGATTCTACTGTTGCCGAAATTATTCGGCAGAAATTATTTCTATCGGTCTGCATAAAACTTGTGAAAAGCGGCATATGATAGAGATACCTGCCAGCATTGGAAGCTTCTATAATTGCAATATTACTTCCTTCAAATTCATTGATCACATTAAGAATATTTTCAAATTTATTTTCATTCTGTATTACAACTGTTACCAATTTATATTTATCAGTTTGCTTAATATCTTTTGGCATACTTGTGTGACGAATAATGCTTGCCCGGATATTCTCAGTATCTTTTGCATTAATCAATTTACTGATATTTTCATCTTTACGTAAATATTGTGAGATAAAGGATAGAAGTCGAACATGCTCTTTTTGTCTGTTTGCCGGAGCAATTATAAAGACAAAAACAAATGTATTTTTATTATCGATCGCATCGAAATCTACACCGTCTTTAGAAATTAAAATTCCTATTACAAAATCATCGATACCTTTTAGTCTACAATGTGGAATAGCTATGCGGGAAGAAATCGCTGTTGATCCCATATCTTCTCTTTCTGCCAATGCTTTGTAGATATCCTCTTCAGAAATATTATTTAGGGTTGGGTTATTTTTTGCCAGGTTGGAAATATTCTTCAGCAGTGAATTCTTGTCTTCTTTTTGAGAGCTGATCTCAATACATTCTGTAAGTAGAATCTTTTCAATATCCATAAACTTACCTCCTACTTTTGGAACCATCTTTTTTTTGCTTTTAAATGTCAATTACTGAATAATTCTTTTAAATTTTTATTATACGCTCTTGAGAATTTGCTCAACTCCATAGAACATTTCATCAGGAGAAAGTGCAGCCAGAGCATCTGCATCATTTACTCCCCAGGCTACAGATCCACAGGAAATACCAATTTTCTTTGAAGCCTGAATATCACGCAGTTCATCACCAATATAGATCGCATCTTGCTTCTCTGTCCTACTTGTTTTTAATACTTTTTTCAGTTTGGATTCCTTGCCAAAAATAGAAACACCGCCCACAAAATAATCAATCATTGAAGATAAACTATCACCCAGAACTTTATTGATATTCGTTTTGGAATTTGTGCTGACAATAGCAATTTTATAACCCTTTGCTTTTAATTCATAAAACATACTTTCGATTCCATCAAACAACTTAATCTCTTCGATATGTTCACTCATCATATTACGCATAAACGTTGAAATTCTGGGTAGTTTATAAAAAGGTACATTTAAACGCTTCAAAAAATCTAAAGAATCTAATTTTCTTAATTCAGAGATTTCTTCTTTCTTGATCTTTTTCAAATTGAATTTCTCTGTTACTACATTCATCGTTTCGATGAACCATGGTAATGAGTCTGCCAATGTTCCGTCAAAATCAAATATTATTAATTTATATTTCATATATTTTCCTTTTGGGAATGAAGAGCATTTTTTCATGTTTTAGTGTCAATGTTTTTAGCCGGCAAAAAATAATTAATTGACAGTTCAGGTGTTATTCGGTATTTAGTTAATTGCCTAAATAAGGAGAAAGGATGGCAGATGATAAAGTTTTCAAAGCTCTTTCTGATGCAAATAGGAGAAAGATAATTAACTTATTAAAAAAGAAGGAGATGACTGCCGGTGAAATTGCTGAAAATTTCCATATTTCTAAGCCAACTATTAGTGAACATCTTAAAATATTAAAGAATGCCGATCTTATCGAATCTGAAAGAGATGGACAGTTCATTACATATTTTCTAAATACAAGTGTTTTAGAAGATTTCGTTTCATATATGATAAATATTTTTGGAAAAAAGGAGAGTAAGAATGAATAAGAAATTTTGGATAAGTATTATCATTATCATCATTCAGTTAGCATTAGCACTTTATCTCAGCTCATTGATTGCTGATGATGCAAGAATTCCAAGTCACTGGAATTTTCGTGGAGAGATAGATGGTTACACCGGTAAATGGACTGGTATTTTACTATTTCCGGGAATTAATGTTCTTCTATTTATTTTCATGCTGATTTTACCGATCATATCTGTTAGATACCGAGAAACACCGGAAAGATCCTCCCGCATGGTTTCCATAATTACAAACATTATAATTTTCTTTTTTGCAACTATCCATATCTACACGCTACTTCTTGGAGCAGAATTAATTTCATCCACTGGAAGTTCCATTTACTATATTATTGGTTTAATGTTCATTTTATTAGGAAATATCTTACCAAAAATGCCTTCCAATTTCTTCATTGGAATTCGTACTCCCTGGACTCTTTCCTCAGAATATGTCTGGCGTAAAACTCACAAAGTTGGTGGTATCTGTTTTGTTTTAAGTGGACTATTAATGATCTTTATTCCTGCTATCTGGGGAGATAATACCACAGTTATCACAATAATGTTTGTTCTGTTTATGGCTCTCATACTGTATTCTTTTCTCTATTCATTTATTTTGTATAAAAAAGAAGAAAAGTGATTCTTATCACTAATTCTACTCTAAATGAAGTTTTGTAAAAGAAATAAATTTTAGTAAACAAAAAGGAGTCAAAAATGAAATAAATAGCATTAGTTTTAATTACAACTTTATTAACATTATCAATGTATGGTCAAGATATTACAGGGCAATGGAATGGAATGTTAAACGTTCAAGGAACACAGCTTAGGTTAGTTTTCAACATAACCCAGTCAGATAAAGGGTATAGCTCAACAATGGATAGTCCTAACCAGGGAGCAAAAGGAATTACTGTAACTTCTACAAGCTATGAAAAATCAATTTTAAAACTTGAAATATCAACTTTAGGTGTTCTGTATGAAGTAACTTTGGATAAGAAATTGTTTTTGTTGGAACCTTTAAACAATCGGGACAATCATTTTCATTGAATTTAACAAGAGAAGAAATTGAAATGAAACCAATAGTTCGACCTCAAGAACCAACTAAACCCTATTCTTATTATTCGGAAGATGTTAAGTTTGAAAATACAAAAGATAAAATTGTGTTAGCAGGAACACTAACATTACCAAAAAAAGTAGGAAATTTTCCAGCTGTTGTTTTAATAAGCGGAAGTGGGACACAGAACAGAGATGAAGAATTGTTGGGACATAAACCTTTTTTTGTTTTGGCTGACCATTTAACAAAAAGCGGAATTGCAGTATTAAGATTTGATGACCGCGGGACGGCAAAATCTACAGGAGATTTTGCAACAGCAACATCATTAGACTTTGTAATAGATGTTGAATATGCAATAAAATATTTGCAAACAAGAAAAGAAATAAATAAAAAGAGAATTGGATTAGTTGGTCACAGTGAAGGTGGAATAATTGCACCAATGGTTGCTGCGGAATCTAAAGATATAAATTTTATTGTTCTACTAGCAGGAATGGGAATACCAGGTGACCAATTACTATTATTGCAACAAGAATTAATAGGAAAAGCTATGGGAGTTAGTGAAGAAGAATTACAAAAAACAAGAAGCATTAACAAAGCAGCTTTTGATATTATTATAAAATCAACCAATACAGAAAGTCTAAAAACAGAATTAACAAACTATATTAAACAAACATTAAAAGATAATCCTGAATCTATAGAATCAACAGGAATGATTGAAACTGACTTTATAAAATTACAAGTAAACCAATTAACAAGTCCCTGGATACAATATTTTATTAAATACGATCCTTCTTCAATATTAGAAAAAGTTAAATGCCCTATATTAGCTATTAATGGCGAAAAAAATTTACAAGTACCTGCAAAAGTGAATTTATACACAATTGAGAAGACCTTAAAAAAAGGTGGAAACGATAAAGTTACAATAAAAGAATTACCGAACTTAAATCACTTATTCCAAAAATGTGAGACAGGTTTACCGAATGAATATGCAACAATTGAACAAACATTTTCACCAATAGCATTAGAAGAAATATCAAAATGGATAATAAAACAAATGAAATAAACACATTGCTAATAATGTAAGAAATGGTGTGGAAATAACAATTTATAGAAATCTTGGTAGAAAATATGCGTATTAGAAGTTTTCTGTTCCACATTAATTTAGTGTAAATTTGAAAACGTATTATCCTACCTTTCTTTACTTACTAATTTACTTTTTATTTTAATTATTATATAGAATACACTATACCGCTTTTAATAAGTTGACACGTTTTTTTAGATTTCCAAATTTGCTCCAAATTTATATAAAAACTCGGAGGAATGGAATGAGTAAAAAAGTAACAATATTCGGAGCGGGACTTGTAGTAAAACCAATGGTGGATTATCTGGCAGGAAAAGGCTATGAAGTAACAATTGCCAGCCGCACATTAAGCAAAGCAGAAAAACTTGCAGAACCGCATTCTAATGTTGTAGCAAAACAGTTTTTGAGTGATGATGAAGTTGCTTTGAACAAATTTGTGAAAAACAGCGATATCGTGGTAAGTTTACTTCCAGCAACAATGCATGTAAAAGTTGCTGAGAAATGCATCGAGTTTAAAACGAATATGGTAACAGCATCCTATATTAGTCCTGCGATGCGAGAGCTTGATCAACAGGCAAAAGACGCTGGAATTATTATTCTTAATGAAATTGGTGTTGATCCGGGAATCGATCATATGAGTGCGATGAAGATATTCCATCACGTAGAGAAAGAGGGTGGAAAGATCATTAGCTTTATGAGCTATTGCGGTGGTTTACCTGCCCCGGAAGCCAATACAAATCCTTTGGGATATAAATTCTCTTGGGCACCAAAAGGTGTTCTCAAGGCTGCTGGAAATGGTGCAAAATATATGAAAGATGGCAAGATAATCGAAATTGAAGGAAAAAATCTTTTCAATAATTACTGGTTCGTTGATGTGGAAGATGCAGGAACATTTGAGGCATATCCAAACCGTAATTCTCTCGATTATATTGATCTCTATAATTTAAAAGATGTGAAGACAATGTATCGTGGAACTTTCAGGAACATAAGCCATTGCAACACTTGGTATATTATGTCCCAAATGGGATTTTATAAAGAGGAAGAAATCTTTGACAATCTGAGCGGAACAGTGAAAGAATTTATTCTTACCAAAATGTTTAAAACCGATAAGGATAAATGTCTTAAAACACTTTTGATGGAAAAATATAATCTTCCCGCAGAAAGCGTTATTCTGAAAAAATTTGAATGGCTCGGTTTCTTTGATGAGACTCCGATTCCAATAACAAAAGGTGGTGCTGTTGATGTGCTCACTGCAATTATGCTTGAAAAAATGCCTTACGAAAAAGGTGAACGTGACTTACTTGTTCTTCATCATCAATTCATAGCAGAATATCCAAATAAAACTCAAAAAATCACATCTACAATGATAGATTACGGAATTCCAAATGGTGATACATCGATGGCAAGAACCGTTTCACTTCCTGCTGCAATTGCTGTTCACATGATCTTTCAAGGAAAAATTACAGTGCAGGGTGTTTATATGCCGATTTTACCTAACATCTATAATCCTGTCTTGAAAGAACTGGATAATCTTAATATTAAGATCATTGAAAGATTTTATTGATTCTAACAGAATTATGAATATTTAAGATGGTATAACTCGTTCCCAAGTTCTTCTTGGGAACGTTTTGTGCTAATTAGAGTTGGTAAATGATTAATTCTATAATTAATATAATTTGAAAAATAGACTAGATTTTAATTACTAAAATTCAGTATATGTTTTTTTAAATTGGAGGTACATTGAAAACATTAGGAATTGTAAAAGAAACAAAAAATAAATGGGAATGCCGAGTTCCTCTAAATCCACAAGCTGTTAAAGAGCTGATTCAAAAAGGATTTGAGGTAATTGCTCAACCATCTGAGATCAGAGTATATAAAAATAAAGAATATATTTATGCCGGTGCAAAATTATCAGATGACCTTTCAAAATGCGATTTTATTATTGGAGTTAAAGAAATTCCAATCACTTGTTTGATCCCTGGTAAACCACATCTTTTCTTCTCTCATACTATTAAAGGGCAAGATTATAATATGCCGCTCTTGCAAAAAATATTAGATGATAAGATAACACTTCTGGATTATGAAAAGATCGAAGATGATAAAAACAGAAGACTGGTTTTCTTTGGCAAATTTGCTGGCTATGCCGGTATGGTAGATACACTTCATGGATTAGGACAAAGGCTGAAACAACAGTATAAAATAGAAACACCTTTTTTAAAGATCAAACTTTCTCATCAGTATAAATCAGTTCAAGACGCAATTAATCAAATCAGCCTGGTTGGAAAGGAAATTGAAAAAAATGGCCTTCCGGCTGAGATCACACCATTTAATATTTTCCTTTTAGGATATGGTCATGTTTTTCAGGGATGTCAGAGAATACTAACTGCATTACCAATTGTAGAGATATCCCCAGACCAACTTAAAGACCAAGCTGATAATTACCTGAATAATAAGATATATCTATCAATTTTTCATGAAGAACATTTAGTCGAGAGAAAAGATGGTGGCAAATTTGAGTTAACAGATTATTTCAGAAATAATTCAGCTTACAAATCACGATTAGAACAGTATCTTCCCTATTGCAGTGTTTATATGAATGCAATCTACTGGACTCCTGAATGTCCGGTTTTCCTTCCAAATTCTTATCTCAAGAACATTCAAGATAAAAATCCAAAACTTGTTATTGTTGGTGATATAACCTGCGATATAGAAGGATCTGTTCAAGCTACCATAAAAGATACCAGCTCGGATAACCCGGTGTTTATTTATAATGCAAAAACAGGAAAAGGAATTGATGGCTACAGTGGTGAAGGTTTCGCAGTAATGGCAGTTGATAACCTACCTTGTGAATTTCCTAAAGAAGCTTCTGATTGTTTTTCAGAAGCCTTGATGCCTTTTATGGAGCAGATGCTATTAAATGATTATTCAAAATTTATAAAGGAATCCAACCTACCTAAAGAAATCAAAAAAGCTTGCATTACACATCAGGGAAAGCTGGAAAATGATTATAAATATCTGGAAGAATTTCTTAAATAAAAAATTTAATTAATATAGGAGTAATTATGGCTAAAATTTTTGAAGCCGGAAATTATGGGAAAACTATCCGCTCTGACTGTAAGGTATCAATAGAATTTACAAAAAGTGGTGGGTTAAAGATTGAATTAGACAGTAAAATAAAAGATTACTTTGGAAATCACATTATTTCACTGACAAAAAGGGAACTCGAATTCTTTGGTATAAAAAATGCCAAAATTCTAATTGAGGATCGTGGTTCGCTAGATTATGTTATCGCTGCTCGTATTGAAGCTGCAGTTAAGCAAGCAGTTGATACCGATAAAGAATATTTGTTACCTGTCATTCCTGAGAATACGAATCACACAAACAAAGATCGATATCGCAGATCTCGACTCTATTTACCGGGGAATACTCCAAAATTAGCTCTTAATGCCGGGATTCACAAACCCGACGGAATAATTCTTGATCTGGAAGATTCAGTTGCCCCCGCTAAAAAAGCAGAAGCAACGGTTCTTGTTAGAAATGCACTCCGAGCAGTAAATTTCTACGGTGCTGAAAGAATGGTCCGTATTAATCAACTTCCTATGGGACTTAATGATCTAGATTATATCGTTCCTCACAATGTGAACCTGATACTCGTTCCAAAATGTGAATCAGCTGAGCAGATTAAAGCTGTAAATGATAAAATTGCAGAAATAAAAAAAGAGAAAAAAATAAAATATGAAATTTGGTTAATGCCAATTATTGAAAGTGCACTGGGAATTATTAATTCTTATCAGATTGCCTGTGCTGAAAATGTAGTTGCACTTGCTATTGGATTAGAAGATTATACAGCAGATCTGGGAACACAAAGGACTAAAAAAGGAACTGAAACATTTTTTGCCCGTTCACAAGTTGTGAATTCGGCACATGCAGCAAAGATCCAGCCAATTGATTCAGTCTTTTCTGATATTAACGATATGGAAGCTCTCAAACAAAATGTTCTAGTCTCTAAATCACTCGGTTTTGTTGGGATGGGTTGTATTCATCCGCGCCAAATTCCCATAATACATGAAAATTACGCTCCAAATGAAAAAGAAATTGATAAAGCACAGAAAATTATTAAGGCTTATAATGAAGCAAAAGAAAAAGGGCTTGGAGTTGTTTCTCTTGGCTCTAAAATGATCGATGCACCTATTGTGAAAAGAGCTCAGCAAACTCTTGAGCTGGCAAAGATCGGAGGGAAATTATAATGAAAAAAGCAGATAAATTTGTAATTAACGCAGCCGGAAGAATGGTTCCAACTATTGTGAATGGGAAAAAGGTTATTCCATTTATGGGAGTAAACAAATACAGACCTACCCACAAAGGTTCAGCACCTCGCGTTCCAACTTGTATTGATTATCCCAAAGATGGAAATAAAATAGTGAAATCATTAAAAGAAGCTTTAATTAAATCCGGTTTAAAAGATGGAATGACGATTTCCACACATCATCATTACCGGAATGGTGATTACGTAGCCAATATGATTTTTGATATCGCAGTCGAACTTGGGATAAAAGATTTAAGATGGTTCCCAAGTGCAGCTTTTCCGTGTCACGCACCAATCATTGAACATCTAAAATCAGGAATAGTTCATCATATTGAAGGAAGTTTGAACGGACCTTTGGGAGATTTTTGCAGTCACGGAAAAATGAAAGGTCTTGGTTACCTTCGCAGCCACGGAGGAAGATACCGCGCAATTGCAGATGGAGAAGTTCATATCGATATTGCTGTTATTGCTGCATCTGCTGCTGATATGACAGGAAATGCAAATGGAATTTTAGGAAAACATCCTTTTGGTCCTGTCTCATTTTCTAAAACAGATGCAAAAAATGCTGATCGGACTATCATCGTTACCGATTCATTGATCGATTTTCCCTGCTACCCTTGGGAAATTATGGGAAATGACGTAGATTTTGTTGTTACTTTAGATGAGATCGGTAATCCTCAGAAAATCGTTTCCGGCACAACTAGAATCACTAAAAGTCCTGATAGATTACTAATTGCCGAATATTGTGCAAAATTTGTAGAAGCTGCAGGAATTCTTAAAGATGGAATGAATTTCCAAGCTGGTGCTGGTGGAACATCATTGGCATTTGTGCATTTTATAAAGGAGATGATGGTAGAAAAAGGTATCAAGGCAAGAAGTATGATTGGTGGTAGTACAAAATTTTTGGTTGATATGATGAAAGAAGGTCTTACCGATTATATTTTTGATGGTCAAACTTTCGGTTTGGAAGCTCTCTCATCCTTGCGTGACAACCCCAATCATATTCCAATCGATATCTTTGATATTTATGATTTCCACGCTAAAGGAAATCTTGTCCAAATGATGGATGTTATCGTATTGGGCAGCACAGAAGTTGATGTAAATTTCAGTGCCAATTGTGTTTCACATAGTGATGGAAGGATGCTGCACGGTATAGGTGGTTTCCAGAATTGCTTGCTGGCAAAATGCACAATACTCGCAGTACCGTCATTCAGAGACAGGATTCCCGTAATTAAAGATGAAGTTACAACTCTTGTTGCCCCGGGAGAACTAGTTGATGTAATCGTTACTGAACGTGGTATTTGTATCAATCCTCTCAGAAAGGATCTTATAGAGGCAACTAAAAATTCCGGTCTTCCTATTCGTGATATTCATGATTTGAAGAAAGAAATAGATAGTATCTGTGGAATACCAAATAAACCGAAACTCTCAGATGAAGCTGTTGCAGTTGTTGAGTGGATCGATGGAACCATCTTGGATACAATTAGAAAAGTGGAAAAATAAATTTGTACGAAGAACATAAAAAAAATAAAGAAAAATATTACAGTGTTTTAATCTCTTTCATAAATAGATCTAGAAAGGTTTTATAATCTTTTAGAGTAGTTGAAGAAATGAATAAAATAGAAAGTAAAACAAATTCTTAAGTTAAAGTATTAATTATGAAAATTGAATTAATAATCGTTGGTTGCATAGTAATTTTTCTAATTTATATTTATATTGCTGACTTAATTGATAGATTTAGAGATAAGAAGTATGAAAAAAAAATTGAACCAAGAGTTGAACAACTATTGTCAAAAGTAAATACACTTGATTTTTCTAAAATTCATAATGACTTAAATGAAATAAAAAATGATTTTGACAACAGATTGACATTGTTGAAATTGGATAATGATGTGATAAATAAATGTCCTAATTGTGGTGACACATTAACGATAAAAAGCACATCATATTATGGAAAGATAATTTCTTGTCCAAATTATCCTAAATGTCTCTATAAAGTAAAGATTTCTGATATAGACTTATCTTCAATTAATAAATTGGAAATAATTTAGGATTTTATGAAAAGGAATTTT
>Ga0075123_10000415_pt1 | contig 22553 bp, 17 predicted proteins | sample AntAceMetag02UKX_FD_69808 | JGI IMG/M metagenome (GOLD analysis project Ga0075123, IMG submission 69808) | Saline lake microbial communities from Ace Lake, Antarctica - Antarctic Ace Lake Metagenome 02UKX | ecosystem: Environmental > Aquatic > Non-marine Saline and Alkaline > Saline | place... | reverse complement strand
TACCAACCATTAATCTTGCCCCCCCCGGCCATTTTCATAAAATACTCGGTTGTTGCTACGTTACAGCCCTCTTCCCACGGACCATATTCCTCGTACGTCTTGCGCTTCATTATGAAGCCCGACCCACAAACGCACGGGTGTCGAAATATCTGGTGGCTGCCAAAACTCTGAATCTTGCCCGCCTTTCTTACAGCTTTCTCATCAAACTCATCCAAAGGATAATGCCAGCAGGCAACGGCTCCGAGATTCTCAATATCTTCGTGGGCTTTTGCAAAAATACGCGTCCAGCCGGGAGTGACCAGGCAATCATTGTCGAGCTTGCCAACTAACTCTGCTTTCGTCTTGCCCCAAACATAGTTCATTGCTCCAGTCTGCCCTACGTTCTCTTTACTTAAGATAACCTTTACTATGCGGGGGTCTTTCAAACTTTTGAGATATTCTGATGTTTCATCACTGGAGGCATTATCCCAAAGATAAAGGTCAAATTCTTCGTTCGGGTCCTCCAACAAACGGGCAATTGTTTTCTTTGTATATTCAAATCTATTGTGAGTGACTACGACAATTGCGACATCCATAGGAAATATAGGCTCCAAATATTCGAAAGGATATTATTGCTTTGTTATCCTAACAGTTTTTCTTACTTAACCACCTTAGCTATGAGTACTGCGCCAGATCCACTGCGGGACCGAGGCACCATTTTACTCGTCGCTAAGTAAACCGCTCGCTGCAGACAGTAATTAAGCGTATGCAATATGCTTTTCGTTCGCTCGGCTTTTCTTAGACGCGCATTGATCGCTTTTATCCACTTTGGCCATGGACACTCTGTCCAGACTTCCGCATACGAAAAATGTTTTTCTAGCAAATGTCGGAACAAGTCAGCGGTATAATGTCTACAGTGGTATGGATTTTCATTCGGAACTACTTCGCCATTTGGTGTTGTGAAGAGTGCAACCCCATCTTCCTTGAGAACCCTACAGATTTCTGACACAGCCTTTTCATCATCATCGATATGCTCGATCACCTCGATACATAACGCCATGTCGAAGACCTCGTTTCCAAATGGTAAGTCCAAAACACTTCCATAGACAAGTTCTGCATTGGAAAATGTTGACATTGCCGTTGATAATTCGTCAGTGAAGCCCAAATATCCATCTGTTTCCGAAGGCAAGTCGAGGTACGTCAAATGAGATTTCAATTTCTTTGTATAGGGGGATCGCCGGCTTCCAATGTCAATTATGTTCTCCGCTTTTCTCGCAATTCGTTCGACAAGGCGCCGTGTCATTAAGCCTTGAGGGATGGCCAAAAACGTATAATAAAGATCCGTCCATCTACCTGTGCTGTCTATTAAGAGTTGCTTCAGAGCGTGTCTCAGACGAATCTTGAAAAAACTTTGTGATTGATTTGTGTCTTTCATCTCATTCCAAAGCTTTGTACTTTACGGCTTTTACAGGATGGCTACCCAACATTGAGTTGCCCGATTTTTTTGCCTATATAATTCTTAAAATTTCTTCTTTCATCAGGTCTTATCAGGAACAGGTATGTGCAAAACAAATATACAATAACAGTTATCATAGCGGTGGATATCAGGGCCAGCCAGCCGTCTATGAGTTCCGATATGCCCATAGCATACGAAAATAACGTCAGAATTCCCAAAACAAGCCACGGTCGCACGAGCTTACCGGTATAATATCGCAAGAGGCTTGTATGGAGCACATGGCAGATATACCACGGACATGCGATTCCGCGCATCAGCACTATAGCTATTACAAATCCAAGCGCAACGCCGATCAAACCCAATTTCCAGGTCAGTATAATGCTCAAACCAAATCCTATTAAGCCTTCGGCACCGGCGAGCATCGCGTTTATTCGCTGACGTCCGGTCCCGCCCAGCAAAAATGGCGCAATAGCCTGTGATCCTTCCACGAGATACCCTGCTGCCAACAGCAGCAGCACTGGATAAGCGGCTGTGAAGTCGCCCTTGCCCTTCATCCACATGCCGATAAAGGAAGGTCCCACTACGAAGACGATAAGCATGACTCCAGAGGCAAACATGGCGGTTAATCTCGTTCCTTGAAGAAACAAAGAGGCAATCTTCTCAGAGCGATTTTTCCCATCAAGATAAGCAAACCGGGGCCAGAACACACGCGCCGGCGCCAACAAACCCTGGCGAATATTTCGAATCAGCAGGACAGGAATCGCGTATACTGCGACTGTCTCCAGCGATATTAGTTTGCCAATTATCAAACAATGTCCCTGCAGCGTGAGCGTATATGCCAAAGTGATAACCGTGGTGAGTATGCCGAAAGATAACAGGGCCTGTGCATGCGATAACTTGACCATAGAAGGATGTAATCGAATATCCGGACAAAATCGCACAAAAAGAAAGGCTGCAAAGACGAACGAAAACAGAGTAATCGCCACCACAACATATCCCATCTCTACTACACCGTACCCAAAATATACACAGCCTGCAAGTCCCAATGCGCGGCTGATGGCTGAGGCTATCGTGACAAAATTGGCGGCAACCCAGTGTTCATGTGAGCGTATGCACGCATCGAGTATCCGCTGCGGACACTCGATGGCAGCCGCCACACCCAATATGCGAATGAGTGAGGCTAATTCTGGTCCAGCTTTGTAGAAATGGGCAATCGGCTCTGCCAGCAGCATTGATATCAGCAGTATCGCCAAGCCTACTACTAAGAACATCGCCATGGTTGTGCTTACAATCTGCGAAGCAGCATTGAGGTCGTTTTTACCTTTATAGAAAGGCACATACCGCATTATCCCTGCGCCAACACCCAGCCGAAGCAGTCCGTAATAACCCAGCAATGAGCCGACAAGAGCCCAGACTCCATAGCCTGATTTGCCGAGATGGCCGATAAGGTACGGGGTGAGCAATAACCCAACAATGAAATTCACAACAAGGGGAGCCCAGTTACTGACAGCATTTACCTTAAGCGAGGGTCTTCGTGAGTAGTATTGTTTTGTCAAAATGCGCCCTTCTTCGCTTTGAACATGCGGACTAATCTAAGCCGATGGTTCTTCAGATTTGGATTTCTTGGTTTCAGTGCCTGACAAATCTACCGGATGCACTCCGTCCCTGTCGGTTGCATCGAAAAACCAATGTAACCTTCGGGCACAAAAGAACTTATAAAAGCTTTCCTAAGTCGTTCTATTTCAAATCACTGGTCGAGTAATTCGTATTTTCAGCAACTCTGACTTTGCCGTTATCATCAGGGAAAAAGTCGAGAATCAACTCTGTCATATCCTTAGCGGCTGTTCTGATCGAATTTTCCAGAACAGAGCTTATCTGAACCTGTGCCACATATCTTGCAGCGTTCCTGGTGATATTGAACTTCCTGCCCAACATACTACTAAAACCGCTTTGATCTGTAGCAATCCGCCCGTTTACAATGTAGAAGTTCAGAATGACAACACGGCTGTACTCAGGCGCGGGCTTATGGAATCTGTGTATCAGGCAGGCTATTTGTCGGCCTGTTCGGGTCGTGAACTCAGATTCTTCGGTACTGTCATGAATCCAGCCATGCCCCGGATAGCACATCCGCGGCTCATGACCGAGCATGCCGCCGGGGCGAGATGAGCAATATACGGCATAAACATCGGCCCACGTGTTGGTTGCAGCGTTGACATATCGTCGGCTCACAAAGTCATCCGCAAAGTTCTTTTCCATATATTCCTGGGTAGTGGCAGGAATGAATAAGTCCGTACCCTCCCAGTCATGGATTTCTGCAGGCAAAGCGCTCAAGGCAATAGGCAGCTTGACAGGAGAACGGACAATGAAAGATGCCAGAGCACGATAAGCTGCGCCGGCGGCTATCAAGAGCAGAACGGCTGAAACCCAAGCCCATCCCTTGAACCGGATTTTTCCACTTAGGGTGTTCTTAAACGCCAATTTTTCGTCCCCTTTGCATAGTCCTATCCGCATATCCTGCAAAGTTAAATCCTTTGGTTGCTCTTCTGATACAGTGGACCAGTAAAACCACCTTGTCGGTAACGAGCATTTCCGGCCTGAAGTCGCTTTTTAATACAGAGAACAAAGCATACCAGCCGAATGCTCCAATACCTTATATCTCAATCATTGCCCCAATGAGCATAACCTGAAAGAAGTACGCCAAATACAAAAAAAAACCTGTAAGGCACATTCGCCTGTTCCCGCAGGCGTAAACCTGACTTGCCAGAAATAACACTCTCTCTTATTAGTAATCTCACACCGCCACCCGCACAACAAAAACCTCTCCTTAGGCTGGGTTGCAGAGCATTCTCTCCTTTAAATGCACAGACCAGAATTACAACTGGCATAATACCGGAAATTGGTCTATGTGTCAAGCCTCTTATCTCCAAAAAGGTCGGAAAATCCACTAAAAGCGTAAAATCGCGGACAAACGTCACAATGCCCCATAAGAGCGTCGTACCGGGCCTGTTCGGCCACCCTGATCTGCAAGCGTTACGTCCTATAAGTGCCCTGCAAACATCAGAACCACTTTTTTTGTGCGTTTTTAACACCCCAAGCTCGGCAAGAACACAAGTTTTTAACTTTTCCTTGATCTTACGTATGAGATTTCATTACACTTATGTCCTTACAGTCCTATGTAAGGGCATACACCCGAATTGTAAGGGGGGTGAGTTTGCCTCAGCAAGAATTTATTCGTAAAGTATATAGTGGGAAGATATGCCAAAATGCATTTCCCGGAAAGCAGGGCACTATTGTTATGGAAAAGAAAGTAAAGACATGCCAACCAGCACAAAAGCGTGGGCTTCAACCCTCCAGGATGTCTTTCATATTTTGCCTGCTGATTGCCAGTGTGATTTGCCATGCTGGACTCACAGATACAGCAACCGCAGCAACTTACTATCTTGATGCGGACAATGGCAACGATAGTAATCCAGGAACGAGTGAATTACCTTGGAAAACTGTTGCATATGCTCAGGAACATGTAGCAAATGGCGATACCATCTATCTTCGCAACGGTAATTATGGAGAAGTATCTATTAATAGAACTGGATTAAACCGTACAAGCTGGGATGACGGTGTAACATATATGGCAGCTCCTGGGGAAAATCCTGTTTTTGATCAATTAACTATTCGTGGCTACGAAAACCGTTATCTTACAATTAAAGATATTGATATTACTGCTCCAAGTGATAGTGACTATTATGCTGTAGTTGATATAAAGGATTCTTCCTATGTTAAAATAATAGACTGCAACATAACTGGAAGATGGGACCCTCCTGATAACACGTCAGACTATGGCATAAGAATAAATGGAGACAATTTTCGGGTCTCTGATGTTCTAATTGATAATTGTGACATTCATCATTTATATAGAGGAATCCTACTAACTCACGATTTGGGTAGCAATATCATAGTAAGAAATTGTCAGGTTCATAAGACACATGCAAGTCAGTTAGACCTCCAAGGTGATACAACCGCAGAAGTTATAATTGAGTACAATCATCTTTATGGCCGTGACAAAGCAAACACACGCGCTCATGGTTCGGGAATTGCCATAAGAATTAGTAATCTTACTGTCAGGGGCAATATAATACACACTTATGGTGGCTCAGGCGGTATTTATTTCTATAGCGACGGGCCTGATGGCGGTTATGAAAATATGCTTATTGAGAATAATTTAGTCTATGACAAAGGGGGAAGCGTTGGTCGTTTTGAATATCTAAAGGGTAATATCACAGTCAGGAATAATACTTTTATAGGAACGCGGCATGAATACGACCCTGGAAGTGATTTGGAGAGAACGTATAGATATGACCTTGCAGCAAAATTTACAGTTTATGATGAGGAAATAGGGGCATCTGATGTCTCGATATATAATAATATTTTTGTAGGGGCGATGTCTTTACCTGTGGGCAGATTTACAAATCTCAATGAAGATAATAATATTCTTTGGTCTTTTAATGATGGGAACGGTTATTTAGATGAACCTATCGGTTCCAATAGTATACTCATTGCCAAAGGTAGTGGCGGTTTTAACTATGACGAGAATTATTTTGAAGGTTCTGGTAATTTCTTTGTTGGAGGAGTTGATTTTGATAAGTACTCTTATTCAGAATTAGTTACCCTTACTGGAACTTTTGTACCGGGAGCTAATTTTATTGTCGGTGAAGTGGTACAGCAAACCACTGGTGAAGGGGTTGCTGAAGGAGTAGTAGAGTCATATACAGGCAGCAGCGATAGTGTTGTAGTTATATGGAAAGGATCACCGTTCTTTGAGATTGCCGAAGATGATGGAGAAGATGTGATTGGGGTTACAAGCGGGGCTAAAATTGAAACTATTGTTACAAAATCAAATGCTCAACACAGGAAGAATTTAAATAGTGCTTACCAATTAGCAGCCGGCTCACCTGCCATCGGCTTTGCGGACCCCGACAATGCCCCATTGACCGACGTCCTCGGTAATTCTCGCGACGCAAATCCTGATGCCGGATGCTATGAATATATCTCGGCTTATGATCCCAATAATTCAGCTCCGGTTTTAGATTCGATTGGCGACAAATCTGTCAGTGAGAACTCTTCTTTGATCTTTACGGTAACTGCCGCCGATGCCGACGGTGATACAATCACATACTCGGCTGCAGTTCTGCCCGATGGCGCCGATTTCTCCGACCAAATCTTCAGTTGGACGCCTGGATACGACCAGACAGGCAGCTACGACATAACATTTACAGCAAGTGACGGCACGGATCAGGATACCGAGACCGTAACTATAACCGTAAGTAATCTCAACAGGGCGCCGGTCCTGGCTGCGATTGGCAATCAATCTGTTAGCGAGAATACCCTTCTGACGTTCGACGTAACTTCCACCGATACTGACGGCGACACAATAACATACTCAATGACCGGTCTGAACCCGAGTGTAAAGGCGACATTTACGGACCAAACGTTCAACTGGACGCCGAAGCAGAATGATGTTGGAACACATCAGGTTACATTTGCCGCAAGTGACGGCCAGACGACGGATTCGGAAACAATCGCTATTATAGTAATCAACGTCAACACAGAGCCGATACTTGTCTCAATTGGCGACAAGTCAGTTAATGAGAATACGCCGATGAGTATTTCGATATCCGCTACAGATCCCGATGGAGACGCCGTCGATTACTCGGCTGATAATTTGCCCACGGGAGCGGCGTTTTTCAATCAAACATTTACATGGACGCCGGGATACGCTCATGCCGGAACTCACCAGGTGACATTCATAGCAAGTGACGGACAGTTGCAGGATTCAGAGACTATATCAATTGCCGTTGGTAATTCCAACAGGCCGCCTGTATTAAGCTCTATTGGCGACAAATCAGTTTTAGTAGACGATCTGTTAACTTTTACCGTCTCGGCAAGCGATCCCGATGGCGAAGCAATAACATACTCAATGTCCGGCTTGCACCAGAGTACTAAAGCGACGTTTTCAGGGCAAACTTTCAACTGGACTCCCAAAAAGAATCATGCCGGCGCTCATCAGGTTACGTTTATCGCCAGTGACGGCCAGAGCCAGGATTCTGAGACAATAACTATAACGGTAAATGATGTAGATACTTCCCCACCCACTGTGGCTGTGTCTTCACCGATGGTTGATTCTATACAGGCGCCGACAAATTCGCTGATTCGTCTGTCTATTCTCGATGACGATACCGGTGTTGATTCTTCTACGGTAACCATTGAGGTTGACGGCGATATTGTTTATACAGGCGACAAATCTCACCATAAAAGTTCAAATGGCGATTTCCGACGAATGGGGCCCAGAAGTGCTTATAAATTCTTTTATCAGGCGGATAATACGTTTGAATACGATGAGGCTATAGAGGTTAAGGTAAATGCTTCGGACGTCGCGGGCAATCCGATGACCGAGTATTCGTATTCTTTTCACACAGAAATGCGGTCGTTTGGCAGAAACAAAGCTGTCAATTCAGACTCGAATAATGACAATGAGGGGATAGCGGCGACCGCCTGCGACAGCGGTGGAAATATCTGGACAGTGTGGCATAAGGGCAAGAATGGAAGCAGAGATGTCTATATTGGAAAACTGACAGATGGAGCGGATAATTTTGGAAGTCGTGTTAATATTACAAATATCGACTCCGACCAGGTTAATCCGGTCATTGCAATAGATAGCGCCGACAAAATCTATGTCACATGGCAGGACAACAGGAACGGAGAGTGGGACATCTATGTATCGACTTCAACGGATGGATCGAGTTGGTCGGCCGCAAGGAAGATCACAGATCCAAACAGCGACCAGGTCAACCCTGACATGGCCCTCGATAGTTCTGGTAAAGCATATATCGTATGGGAAGACGATAGCAACAATAACAGTGATATTTACATAGCTTCTTCGAGTAACGGCTTCTTGAGTAAGTCAACTTCACAAATAACATACAATGAGGCTAATCAGAGCTCGCCGGCCATAGCTGTAGATTCTGCTATGACTGTTTATGTCGTATGGGAGGATGCCAGGGCGGGCGCAGGCGACATATACGGCGCGGACTCAAGTGTCGGACCGTGGACAAATGTTGCGATAGTAACTAATGGCGGCAATCAAACCACTCCCGCAATTTCCGCCGAATCTACAGGAACAATTCTACATTTGCTGTGGGTCGACGATTCACCCGGCGATAAAGATATATATTACGCATCTTCAAGCGGTTTACCGGGGAGTCCTTTGAGTGGAAGCACCATCATTGATGACACAACTAACGCAGTTCAGTCGGCGCCGGCTATTATCGCCGCTGGAACTACCGGAACTGACTTGAAACTTTTTGCCTGTTGGCAGGACCAGAGGAATATTTCTGCTGGAAATAACGATACGGATATATACTTTAGGCAACTAAACGCCGGATCCGGAACAAACATTCTTGTGGGCGATGACAGTACTAATTCCTGGCAGAGTGATCCTGCAATGAGTATTGATGGATATGGGTATCCCTATACTATATGGTCGGATGGTAGAAATAAAAACGCGAAAATCTACTATTCCGGGAGCCGTTTCGTAGAATCCGAGCCATTCACATCTGGAAATGTCATTGCTTCTTCAGGAGCAACAGTCGGAACCAATCCGGCAAGCATTATTGACAACGAGGATGTTTCGGTCACAATACCTGCTTTTGCGCAGCCGGTTGATGCAAAGATTACAATCTCAAGAGTAAAAAATCCGCAGAAGTTTTCGTCTGCGAGCCTGTGTTTGAGTGAGCAGTACGAGTTTGGCCCGAGTGGTATGCAGTTCGATTCGCCGGTTACAGTCACAATACCCTTCGATGCCGCCGGTCCCGGGGTTTCGGCTTCGGCATTTTGGTATAACCCGCTCACCGGCACATATAGCCAGCAGGGGATAACGAATATTGGCATAGTCGTTATATCTCCGACTTTGCATGCGCTGCGTTTTAAAACTACGCACTTTACACAGTTTGTCATCGGTGGTGGTGGCGGCATTGGTGGCATTGGTGGCGGCGGTGGCGGCGGCGGAGGCTGTTCGCTTTCCACGTCCGGCAAGGGAAGCATCTTCGAATTCCTCCTGCCCTATATTGTACTGACTGTGGTGATGGCCTTAATCAAATATCGAGACAAGAAATATCGCAACCGCGATCGCAATCTTAAAAGAATCACATGACGATGCTAAACACTCAAAAGCAACTAAATATTGCGGAGGCTCCGCCATCTTTCAGGTTGGCTCAATTCTTCCGCTATAGAGTAAAATCCCCTGATACAGCTTTGTTGATGGAAAGCATTTTTGTCACGCTCGGCGCAATTACCGTAATTGTTGTTTTCAGAGCAAACTCGGTATTCACAGATGCATGGTTTGCCTCTCCGGCGGTTCTGCTGATTGCAGCGCTCGCACCCACCATCATCAGAAAACGTAAGCTTTCCGATATTGGCTTTAATGCCAGGCAGCCGGGCCTTGCGCTTCTTATGGTGTGCAAGAGTTCCGCTGTGCTCTTGCCAGCTTTGTTTTGTGGTTTGTGGCTGCTCAAAACTCGTGGATTGAACTTACCTCTAAAACCGGTGCTGGCCAGGGAGCAAAATCTGTTTGCATGGATGTTTTATCAGTTCATGTATGTCGCTGTTGCCGAAGAAGTGTTTTTCAGGGGTTACCTGCAGTCAAACATCATGAGGTTTGTCAAAGCCGTAAAGGGCGAACGGCGCATACTCGAGCAGTTGATCGTAATCGTTGTATCCGCAGCTATTTTTGCAGTTGCTCACATCATCGTTCAAGGCCGGCTGATCGCAGGACTCACATTTGTCCCGGGCTTGATCTTCGCATGGCTCTTCATGCGGACAAGGTCGCTGTTGGCGCCTATTCTGTTACACGGACTGGCGAACGTCTGCTATTTCCTGATGGCGACGGCAATACTCTAAAGCCTAAACTGTTCTGCACCTTATCGGCCGGTCGCCTCCGGCCCCTCACATAGCCCTATAAATGACCTCACTTGCGATGTGACTGTTCGCAACCGGCCCTCAGAACCCAATCAAGACCGTCTTGGTTAAGTGCGCCGGACAATAAGACGATAATTTTCCCGTAGGAAAGGGTGTACTGAAATGAAACACGAAAAGTATAAGGTTAGCGTTCGCAAGCTCCTGTTTGCAGGCAAGTTGGTTCTGGGGCTCGTCTTGCTTTTTGCCGCTGTTAGAGTAGTGATGATTCCGCGGGATCTCAGAAGCATTTTTGCGCCCAAATCCGCCAGTGGAACGGATTATCTGACCTCCACCGAGACTGTGCCGCTGGCAACTACACCTGATGTTGATTATTCGGATATTATTAAGCATGATATATTCTCGGGAACGTCCTCTGCGCCGACAAACCAGTCAAACGCCGGAGACCTGTCTATCGAAAAGGAACTTGGTATTGTATTGGTCGGTACTATAGCCGGAAAGCCTGAATTTTCCCGCGCGATCATAAAGGATGTCAAAGCAAAGGTGCTTGGCTCATATAAAACCGGTGATCTCGTAGCAACGGCAAAAATCGAAAGTGTCGAAAAAGATGCAGTGATCTTACTTCACAAGGGAAGAAGAAGAGTGTTAAATCTCGGAACTGCGGATCGCCGGCTGCCTCAAGTTGGCAAAACGCAGACAGTTTCTACAAAAAATGACCAGGCGATCAGGAAAGTCGAAAGCAAAACTCAGCAGCGATCTCCTGGAATTGTACCCGCCAAGTTCAATGGTATAGAGACGATATTGACCGAAGCGGTCATTGACTGCTATGCTCCTGACGGAGAAACGCAAGGACTAAGAATAACGGGCCTGGAAAACATACCGATGGCGAAAAAACTGGGCCTGAAAAATGGCGACGTAATTTGCGCAGTTAACGGCCAACGTTTAACCGGCAAGAAGAAAGCTTACCAGGTCTTCCAGAAAGCGAAAACTCAGCCGGCCATAACTTTCGAACTGTTGCGCGACAACAAGACAAAAAGACTATCATTCGACTTGCATTGAGTCACTGGAGAATATAAGGCCATGATAAACCAGCAAAAAAAACAAAAGTCACTGAAGTACTCAAATATAAGCGTGCATACCCGGTGGATGTTCACCGCAGGCCTGTTCTGCATTGTCTTTATATTCAGCCTCGCTTGCTCTGGATGCAAAAAAGACGCCGATGTTCTTGCTGTTGAGCCGGGCGGGGCAAACTCAGAGCAGTTCAACAAAATCCTTGCTACCAAAAGTCGTGCCGAAGAACGAGTCCGTCAACTACGCGAAATGGCTGCAGGTTTAACTACGACAGAGCGACCGGGCGACTCAATGATTTCGCAAAAGATCACAGATGCCGCGGCTGAGCATCAACTCTTAAGCCATAAAGCAAATGTTGCTCCGGCGCCCTCAATGGTTTCCCAAAAGATCACAGACACCCGCGACAAATATCAACTCTTAAGCCATGAAGAAGCTGTTGCTCCAGCGCCCTCAATAATTTCGCAAAAGATCACAGATGCTGCGGACGGATATCAATCCTTAGGCCATGAAGAAGATGTTGCTCCCGCGCCCTCAATAATTCCACAAAAGATCACAGACGCCGCGGATGGGTATCAACCCTTAGACCATGAAGAAGATATTGCTCCCGCGCCATCAATAATTCCACAAAAGATCACAGACGCCGTGGACGGACATCAACCCTTAAGCCATGAAGAAGATGTTGCTCCAGCGCCATCAATAATTTCGCAAAAGATCGCAGATAACCGGAACGGACGTCAACCCTTAAGCCATGAAGCAAGCATTGCACCGGCCCATCAAACCAATCTTTCGGCCTCCACTGTTGCGCAAATTGATACAATCCTGGCGGCGGATACACCGATCGCAACTGCAGAGTACTCAACCGGCAAAATACCTGTTTACTTGCCTGCTCTAACTGAGCCGGGCATGGCGGAAGAACTCATATCCATAAATTTTGACCAGGTTGATATTCGGATAATGCTCAAGACAATTGGCGAAATAACCGGAATTAATTTCATTGTAGACGATAGCGTCAAGGGAACTGTCACCGTAATGTCGCCGACGAAGATGCGTCTTGGTCGGATTTACGAAATTCTGGAATCCGTTCTCGATGTCAAAGGATACGCGGCTGTACCGTCGGGAGACCTTGTAAAAATAGTGCCAAAAGAAAAGGCTGCCAAAGGCAATTTGCAGGTCCGTATCGGCAGCGACCCGATGCAGATACCGAAGAATGATTCTCTCGTCACCCAGATCATACCATTGACATTCGCTGAGGCGGCCGAGGTGGGCCAGATTATTCAGCCTATGCTGGCCGCGGGCGCGAACATGTCAACATACCCAAGGACGAATTCAATCCTGATTACCGGCACTTCGTCGAACATATATCACATCGCAAGAGTCATTCAAAAGCTCGATGTCAGCGGTTCCAAAGAAAAGGTCACCCTGATCACGCTCAGGTATGCCTCTGCAGAGGTGCTCAGTGAACAGATAACCAAAATAATGGACAAGAGCAACGTCGCCGCTACACGCGCAGCACGCAACCGGAATGTGCCCCAGGTACAGGCAGGTATAAAAATCCTGCCCGATCCGAGAACAAATTCAATGGTTGTTGTGGCCAACGCACAGGACACCGCGACGATACAAAGACTGACGATGCAGCTTGATGTCCAACGCTCGCGCGGCACGAGCAATGTTCATGTGGTCTACCTCAAGAACGCTCCCGCAAAGGAAACCGCGCAATCGCTTACTGCAGCACTTACCGACTTGAGAATCGCAGGAACGCTTGATGCTGCCCAGAACGTTCAGGTCACTGCCGATGAAGGAACGAATGGCCTGATTATCACAGCTTCGGCTCAGGATTTTGAAGTTATCGCCGAGATCATAGACAAGCTCGATATAATCCGCGAGCAGGTCCTCGTCGAGATGCTCATCATGGAGATCAGCGAAGACAGTCTTGAGGAAATAGGTATCGACTGGGCGACGCTTGATGGTGCTGTCGCCGGTAGTGTCCGGGCCTTCGGTGCAACCAATTTCGGCGTGCGAGTCGATTCCGTCGCCGGCACTCTCGAAGGCCTTACTATCGGCGCCTTCAAGAAGAACGGCTCGGATACCAGCATTGGCCCGCTCTTGCATGCTCTGGAGAAAGTCTCCGGAGTCAACATTCTGTCAACGCCGCATATTCTTGCCTCGAACCATAACAGGGCGACGATAATAGTAGGTGAAAATATTCCGTACGTCATCGAATCTCGAATCACTGAAACTACGGACTTTCTCACACCGACCGTCATAGACAGCTTCGCCTATAAAGATGTCGGAATCTCCCTGGAGATAGTCCCACATATCAGTCAGGGAGGACTCGTAAGACTTGAAATTGACACCGAGTTCACGAAACTCATCGAAGGTGTCACCGGCAGTTCCGTTAACACGCCCACAACAGCCATACGACAGGCTCAGACTGTAGTTACTCTCAATAGCGGTTCTACCGTCGTAATCGGCGGTCTTATCCGGGATGACAAAGTTACTCTTGATAAGAGCATCCCCATCATCTCCGATATTCCTTTGATCGGCAACTTGTTCAAATCCAAGAGCGAGCAACTGCAAAAGACCAACTTGCTCCTGTTTATAACGCCCCATATCCTCGCCGGCCAGCAGGAGTTGGAACAGATCACAGAGAGAAAGAGGCAGGAAGTCAATTCGGCTGTTGAAGGTCTTGGCGAAATAAGGTTCCAACGCTGAATGCAGCCGGCGCTACGGGAGGGTATGTAATTGGACGAACAGACAGCAAATCACTATTTGGAGAAGATCTTGCCAGAGTGGCTGAGCCCCGAACTCGTAAGGGAGCTGCCGCTTGAGTTCCTAAAGAGCCAGTGCGCCATACCCATTATATTAGAAGAGGGTCGGGTCGCAGTCGCTCTCGCAGAGCCGCTAAACCTGGAAACTTATGATGCCATCTGCTGCGTACTTGGTCGGCCCTGCAGCAAAGTCGTATCTCCCGCCTCGGAAATTGAGCAGGCCATAAGTAGCTGTTACTATCGCGGCGTTGAAGCTGGAAGCGATGGCGAAGATACCGACATCGAGGATTTGCTGGGCGGCGACGGCGAAACCGATGCAACTTTCGTTCAGACACAGGCCGAGGATCTGCTCAGCATCGCCGGAAAATCGCCCGTGGTCAAATTAGTCAACAACATCTTCTTCCAGGCCTTGCACAGCCGAGCCAGTGATATTCACATCGAGCCGTACGAAAAAGAGGCGAGAATTCGCTTCCGCATTGACGGCGTGTTGCACGATGTTTTTACCTTGCCCATGCAGCAGGTTGCGGCGCTTTTGTCACGACTGAAAATTATGGCTAATCTCAATATCGCCGAGCGCAGGCTGCCTCAAGACGGCCAGAGCCGCGTTAAGATAGGACAGGACCTGGTCGACATTCGAGTCTCAGTCATCCCGACATTGGGAGGTGAACGTGCGATGCTGCGCCTGCTGGACAAGGGCAGCGGCAAGCACGATTTGAATGAGATTGGTTTCTGCCCCGATGTATTAAAACGATTCAGAAATTTGATCCAAATTCCGCATGGCATAATCCTGCTCACCGGCCCCACCGGCAGCGGCAAAACCACCACCCTCTACGCAACCCTGAGCGAACTTAACCGCGAAGAACGCAACATCCTGACCGTTGAGGACCCGATAGAATACCAATTGCCCGGTGTCGGACAAATGCAGGTCAAGCCGAAAATAAATCTTACTTTCGCCAATTGCCTCCGTCATATTCTTCGGCAGGATCCGGACGTAATAATGATAGGAGAAATTCGCGACGTCGAAACCGCCGAAATTGCCATTCAGGCGTCGCTTACAGGTCACCTGGTTTTGAGCACTCTGCACACGAACGATTCAGCCTCGGCTGTTACCCGACTAATTGATATGGGGATTGAACCTTACCTGATTTCCTCATCCGTCGTCGCTGTCATGGCGCAACGGCTGCTGCGCCTCATCTGCCCGCAGTGCAGTCAACCATATCAGCCGGATCAGGAAATAATCTCGCTCTGGAGTCAAGGCCAGGGCGATGCGCAAATCAACGGCCGGTTCCACAAAGGACTTGGCTGCGAAAATTGCCTTCAAACAGGATACATGGGAAGGACCGCCATTTCCGAACTGCTGGTCATCGATGACGACATCAAAGGACTAATAGTAAAGAGAAGCAGTGCGCACATCATAAAAGAAACCGCAGTCGAAAAGGGTGTAAAGACCCTGCGAGAGGATGGGCTGCGAAAGGCCATGGCCGGCGAAACCACTGTCGAAGAAGTCTGCAGGGTCACGCAGGAGAGCATGCAGAGCAATGCAGGAGTTACTGAACGTGTCGGTACTTGAACAAAATTTGTTATCTGATAAGGCGGTCGCCGGGCATACGCCGCCCCGAAAAGATGGTCATGGCAACAAAAGGCCGCAGCCTGACAGTAGGGACATCTTCAGGCGGGTCAAAAGCAGCAGCCTCTGTACCTTCACACGCCAGTTGGCGACGCTTCTGCATGCCGGTATGCCGCTTGTCCCTGCACTCTCGGCGCTGGTCGAGCAATTGCAGAGTCTGCCCAAAAGCAAGTTAACTCGTTCGCCGAATCGAATCGACCCTCTGGCTCAGATTGTCCGGCAAATTGCCGACGCCGTTGAGGCCGGCAGCACTCTCGCCGATGCTCTAAAGGAGCACCCGGATGTATTCTCAAACCTGTTCATCAATATGGTGGCTGCGGGCGAGGCCAGTGGGACTTTGGAAAGGATTTTGCTCCGCCTCGCACAAATGCAGGAGAAACGCCTGAATGTGACAAGTAAAGTCAAGTCCGCCGTTGTTTACCCCGTCATGATGGTTGTCGTTGCGGTAATGGTTGTGGCCTTCTTATTGTCATTTGTCGTGCCTGGCATAACGCAGATTTTTCTTGAAATGAACCGAACACTTCCCTGGCCCACAAGGCTGCTCATAGCGACAAGCGCCCTGACAAGAACTTATTTCATAATAATCGCTGTTGGAGTTTGTGCGATTTGCTTCGGACTCGCGGCGGCCTGCAGAAACGCCGAAGGCAAATTGTTCGTAGACCGCCTCAAGTTGAGACTGCCTCTTTTCGGAAAGCTCTTTGTCAAACTGCAAATCGCACGTCTGGCAAGAACCCTGGGAATACTCCTTGTCAGCGGTATCCCCATACTCGACGCCCTCGATATTGCAAAAGGCGTGATTCAAAACAGCTTCGTCGCAAACGCTCTGGAATCTGTCAGGGACCTGGTCGCCAAAGGTGAAAACATTGCCGAGGCAATCAGAAGAACCGGCCTGTTTCCGCCGATCGTCTTTCACATCATAGCTGCAGGCCAAATCAGCGGGGACATCGAAACCGGTCTTATCAATGTCGCCGACATGTATGATACCGAAGTTGAAGCATCAGCCAAAACCCTCGTGACACTAATCGAGCCGACCGTACTTCTTATCATGGGCGCCGTTATCGGCTTCATAGTGCTCGCGATTTTACTACCAATTTTTGAAATAAGTCAGGCATTTTAAAGGAGCAACAATACCATGAAAAAAGACAGAATGCATTCGCCGCAAGCAGCAGCATTCACCCTGATCGAGCTTATGATTGTGATAGTCATCCTGGGATTATTGGCGACAATAATAACGCCAAGAATATTAAGCAGACCCGAACAGGCCCGCAGAACAAAGGCCATGATCGACATACGCAACATCGAATCGGCATTGGCGCTGTTCAATTCCGATACGGGCCGATTCCCCACCACTTCAGAAGGCCTTGAAGCCCTCGTTTCAGACCCGGGAATCAGAGGTTATAACTATGACGGCTATCTCGACAGAGTACCGCTTGACCCATGGGGTGACGTCTACATCTATATCTCGCCCGGCCTTCACAACAAAGACTACGACCTCGAATCTTATGGCAAGGACGGCGAGGACGGCGGAACAGGAAAAGATGTCGATATCGAAAGCTGGAACATTGATGAGTAGAGACAACATGTACAACAAAAGCAAAACCCGGATGAAGGCGTTCACGTTTATGGAGGCCATCATTGCTCTTACAATTGTCTCAATTTCATTGCTGGCGCTGATCAAGCTGCACATTTCCAGCATTCGTCTGGTTGACGCAGCGGACGTAGCTGTCCAGGCCGTTTTCTTAGCCGATGAGAAAATCTCTGAAACGCTTGCAACCGGCTTTCCGGAAGTGGGAACCCACTCCGGCACTGTAGAAAAAGACACATTGCGATTCCAATGGCAGACCCAGGTCACTGATCTGCATTCGACGCAATTAGAGCAGGTCAATATAAAAGCAATGCGAGAGCTGACCGTGGATGTAAGCTGGAAGCAGGGCTTTAATCGCAAACATTTGCAAATGCAAACCTGCGTTGCGGACGCGAAACTAAAATGAACAAACGCTCTCGCCAACACGGTTTTACTCTGATCGAGATACTTGTCGCTGTGGCGATGATTGCGCTGATTGTCTCAATGCTCTACACCACTTTCTGGACCATCTCGAAATCGACGCAGACCTGCCGGGACAGGCTGGCCCTGTCTCGACAGGCGCACAAGCTGCTCGAGAAAATCGCCCGACAGATACGCTGCGCCTACGTCCCCCCATCACCGCGGGCGGTAGGTGCAACCCACTCGACGAGTATACGTTTTAAACTACGCGAAGACGCCGCATCAGAAAATTCCGCCGGATATTTCAAGAGTGCTCAAAACCTCCCGGGCGGTGAAATCCTGCACATGGTGACCGCAGACGCCGTTTCAATGGGCTACGAAGACGGCCTGTTTGAGTTTGCTTACAAATTCGATAAGAGCAGCCGGACTCTGTCTCGAAGCCTGCAGCGATTCATCGACACCCGTGAAAAAGCTCTACAAAAAACCAACTGGCGACCGCTTGCAGAGAACGTCAAAAACTTCGAACTGGCGTTTTCTGACGGCGGCGAATGGTCCGACAAATGGGATTTTGCAACAAGCCGTGAATTGCCGAGCGCCGTAAGAATCACCATAACCTTTGAGAACGAAAATCATCAGCAGTACACTTATAGTACCGTTGCCTATGTTTCTTGCCGCAATAATCAGGCTGATAAAACTCAGTCCGACAGATTAATAGCCGCCGATAGATAATGAAAACAAAACCAACAATAAGAGAGCCGAAGGGATTTGTGATCGTTGTAGTCCTTTGCATGGTCATTCTGCTAAGCGTCCTGCTGCTTGGTTTCAACCACAAATCTCGCGCCAACCTTCGCACTGCCGATGACCTTCGAAAATCGCACCAGGCGCTCAATTGCGCAAAGGCCGGCCTTAACATCGCAATTGCCGCCCTCGCCGGTGACGAAGACATTTACGAAAACAAAGCCCTGCACAATATGCTCTCCGGCAAAAGCACCCTGACTGTCGCCGGTGGAGATTGCTCCATAACTCTTACGGAAGAAAGCGGCAAATTGAACGTCAACTACCTTGCCAACAGGACCGGCAGGCTTGACCGAACCAGAGCCGAGCAGGTCCTTCGCCTCATCGATTTGCTAAACCGCAATCGCATCGACCAGCCTCATATCGGCTACGGCCTCGTACCTGCAATCATTGACTGGATCGACGCCGACGACCTCGTCACCAGCCTCAACTTTATAAAACGTGAGAGCCTGGGCGCCGAATCCGATTATTACAGCGAACTGAAAAGTCCTTATAACTGCAAAGACGCCCCCCTTGACAGCCCCGAAGAGCTTCTTCTGATAAAGGGCGTGACACCACAGACGTTCAACCGCATGCGCGATTACCTGACCGTATACGGCGATGGCGACGTCAATATCAATTCGGCTCCGAAATTGGTAATAGAGACTCTGACGCAGGAAATGGACTCGGCCCTGGCGCAGATGATCGTCGCCAGGCGGGAATTCAAACCCTTTGAAAGCGTCATAGAACTGCGAAATGTCCCCGGCATGACCGACGAGGTGTATTACGCGGTAAACAAGAAGATCACCGTCGCGCCGACAGACCGACACTATCAGGTCGTATCACGGGGAAACGTTGACGATTCAAGCAGTGTAATAACGGCAATACTTGCAAAGAATACAAAAAGCAAAAAAGTCGAAGTTGTTTTGTACAGAGAACTGGAAGATCCAGGCGTTTGACACTTATATAAAGAAAACGAGATCGAAAAAAAATGGGTAAACGATGCATCGGAATAGATATCGGTTCTTCTCACGTGCGGGCCGTACAAGTTTCACGGACGGCTCAGTCATTCAGCATTGAAAAAGCCCTCAATACGCAAACCAGACGAAGCTCAGACTCGCTTGCCGGAATATTGCGATCCCTGATTACCCGATACGGCTTTGACAAACACGCCGATGTCGCCGTCTCGATGCCCTCCGACACTGTCTTCTTCCGAAACATGGAAACAGATTCCGCCGCTGAAGAAATCTGCCGGCCGGAGTTCTCCTTGCTGCAAGACAACTTCCCCGTCCCCACCGATGAAATAGTTGCTCAGATGCATTCGCACCGGGAGTTGTCGGACGAAAAATGTTCCGCCCTCGTCGCTGCGACCAGGAAAACAGCATTGCGCGAAAGACTCGATATCCTCGCCGAAGCGAAAATACAGCCGAAGCTGCTCGATGCCCCGATTTTTGCGATTCATTCGGCCGTCGCACTCAATCATCCCGAAATTGCCGAATCCACAGCCGTGATCGCAGCCATAGACGAATCTAACGTTACTCTGGCTGTCACCCAAAACAATGACGTTTTGATCGTCAGAAATATTCCCACCGGCTCTGACTCACCAGCAGACGTTGACTATCTCGCCGAGTACGCCGGTGAACTGTTGGCGAGAGAAACTGAAATCACATGGCGAAAATTGTTTGACGCCGATATTCCTGAAAACACTAAGATATATCTGGTCTGCGAAGATGCCGTTCCGGACAACCTTAAAGCGGCCGTCGAAGCAAACCTGCCTTGCCATACAATTGTTGTAGACCCGTATGCAAAAGTGGAATCTTCGCCTAAGCAGGATCAAGGGCCGGCGACGTGTCTTGCCGAAGGTCTGGCTTTGAGATTGCTTCTGCCTGAGAAAACTTCGGGTGTTAGTTTTCTCGATTCCGAGTCGGCTAATATCGTATCGCCGCTGAATATGAAAAAGGAGTTCACTGTTTGTGCAGTACTTGTCGCCGCAATCGCCGTCGTCTCAATGATCACCTTGTTTGTCCGGCTGACAAACCTCGAAAAAGAATATGCAAACACTAAAACCGAAATCAAGGAAGTCTTCAGAAAGGCCGTGCCGGACGAGAAAAATATCGTAAGCCCGCTGGCCCAGTTGCAGCAGAATCTGCAATCTCTGCGGACCGATTACAGGTTCTACAATCGTTTAGGCCCGACCGACCTGACGCCCCTCGAAGTCCTCCGAAGCATAACTGTTAACACACCATCGTGGGGCAATCTCAAAATTGACGACATGCTGATAACACCAGAATCTGTTCGACTCAGCGGAACCTGCGATTCGTTTGAATCCGCCTACAAATGGCAGGGCATCCTGCAAAAAATCCCCGGCTTCGCACTCGTAGACGTCAAGGATGTACAAAAAGACCCCAAAAGCGGCGCCAAACGCTTTACTATCGTGGCCTCTTCGGCGCAAACGGAGCAAAACTAATGCGAATGACATCAAGAGAAAGACTGCTTGCCCTCGCACTGCTGATTTTCACATCGGCATGGTTCTTCTTTGCGCTCGCCGTCAGGCCCGCCTCCGAAAGGATACGTACGCTCACCCGAGTCATACCCGAAAAACAGGATGAACTCCGGAAGCTCCGCGCCGCAGCCGGCGAATACGTTGTCCTCCGCGACAGGCTCGATGACTTAAAAGCGCAAGCAGCTTCACAAGAGGCCGATCTCGAACTGCTTCCCTTCCTGGAATCGCTGACGAAGCAATGCGGCCTCGATAAAAACGTTGCAGTAATGAAGCAGTACGTATCACAGCTTCAGCCGAAATACGATGAGACCGTCGTCGAAATCAGGCTTCAGAGCGTCGCCTTGAATCAGCTTGTCGATTTTCTCGCGAAGATAGGACCCTCGAACATCTTCGCACAGGTCGAAAGCCTGCACATCAAGAAAAACAGAACCAAAGCCGAACTGCTCGATTCAACCATCCATGTGCATAACACAAAACTCGCCAAAGACTAAAACCTGCTACCAGGCTATTCCTGAACTTTGGCGGTGTTTGGCGCACCAGTCGAGGATCTTTCTTGCGAATATCAGGCCGAATTCAGAAGGATTGAACGGCCTGCTCGATTCGGTGCGGGCGGCGTGCCAGAGTTGTTTTGTCACCGTCTCTGCTTTTGAGCTTGTTGCCTTTCTGAAAGTGACATCGTCTTTGAGTTTGCCGTGCTCTTTGGCCTGAACATTCATTGCGAACGAGACGGTCTGCAAGCCCCAGCGCCGCAATTGTCTTCTTGCCTTTTCTACTTCCTTCTTAGCCATGTAAGTCTCCTCGTGCGCCAATCAAGGGCTCCGGCCAAAGTCGGCAGTGCGATATATTTCGGCTTTGCATATAACTTTAAGATGCGGTGCGGGCATTTGTTGGCTACCACACCCAGAAGCCATACCCGCACCGCGAAATGGCAATCAGCCTATGATTACCATTATAACCGATTAGGCGTAAAACAGCAACATCTGGTGCCACATATCCTTTGACTGGAGGGGCAAGACTATCGTTGACATGGGATTTGGGGGGGCTTAGAATATTTGGTCAGGCTGGCCGGTGGGTCGGTTTGAAGGATTCAGGATTCAGGATTCTGGAGTCAGGAGTCAAATATGGATTTACGGGGTATTGTGTTGGCGGGCGGGACCGGGTCGCGGCTTATGCCCTTGACAAAGGTTACGAATAAGCACCTGCTGGCTGTCGGGAACAAGCCGATGATCTATTATCCCATTGAGAAGCTGATCTCGGCGGGGATCGAGGAAATATTGATTGTGACCGGCCTCGAGCATATGGGCGATGTGGTCGGGCTGCTCGGCTCGGGCAAAGACTTTGGGTGCAAGTTCACCTACCGTGTGCAGGATGAGGCCGGGGGAATCGCGCAGGCGCTAGGATTGGCTGAGCATTTCGCCGCCGCCCAG